>ENA-OFCE01000417-OFCE01000417.1-metagenomes-genome-assembly--contig:-NODE-417-length-28566-cov-11.430255_pt1 | contig 28566 bp, 40 predicted proteins | sample MGYA00153388_OFCE01 | MGnify analysis MGYA00153388 | reverse complement strand
AAACCACCTTAAAAAGGTGGTTAAGTGCCCACGAAAGGAATCGAACCTTCACGCCCTTGCGAACGGCAGATTTTGAGTCTACTGCGTCTACCAATTCCGCCACATGGGCTACTTTTAATAATACACTTTTTAATCTGTGTATTTGCAGGGACTGCAATATTAAGCTAATCGTTTATTCTGTCCAAAATACGTTTCAAATATTTTTTCTTATAATAATATGCCTTCAGTTTTAGAAGTTCATGCTCATTTAGTTCTGTTTCCTTTTCATTAATTAGTAACCCCGCTATTTCTGCGTATAATTCATTTTCAAAGGCTATAATTTTATTTTCCGTAGCTGCATTTTTTTCATCTATAGCTTCGTTTAAATCTATCATCTCCATCAAAAACTCAGGTGGCAGATTATATTTTTCATCGGGCGAAATAATACCTTTTTGTTGTAAAAAATATTCTATGGTTTTTTCTTTATTCGAGAAAATATTATGGGCCTTATTAATCGCTGCAGACTGTTCCAATGCATTCTCTTTGTCCGCCTCATTTTCATTGGTAAAAAAATCAGGATGAAATTTTTTCTGCAGTTCAATGTATTTTTTAAATACATAAGTTTTATCTGCTACAGCCTTTACCGGTAACTCAAATAATTCATAATAATTCATGCCTCAAATGTACGAAGTATAAAAAATGTAACCGTAAATTGCCGTTCTTCAAACGAATCGCATGATAAAAATTGGATTAATACGGGAAGGAAAAATACCTGCCGATTCACGTGTGGCACTCACTCCGGCTCAATGTAAATGGATACGCACCCATCGGCCTGATTTAAAAATAATAGTTCAGCAAAGCGATACCCGTTGTTTTACAGATAAAGAATATATTTCTGCAGGAGTTGAGGTAAAAGAAAATGTTGATGAATGTAATATGATGCTGGGTATTAAAGAAGTGCCTGTAAATATGCTGATAGAAAATAAAACTTATTTATTTTTTTCTCATACAAAAAAATTACAGCCATACAACCGGTTATTACTGCAGGAAATTATCAAAAAGAACAAACAGCTTTAATTTAGAAAGGGTAAATTCCGGCAAAAATTTACAGCACCTTATTCACACTTATTTTGGTTTAAAATTACCCGCTATAAAAATTGCCGTTACAGGTAGTGGTAGAGTGGCACACGGTGTATTGGAAATAATGAATTTAATGGGAATACATGAAGTTGAACCGGAAGATTATTGCGAAAATGAATTTGTATATCCGGTTTACGTGCATTTAAAAGGAGCCGCCTTATATAAAAATAAAATAGATGGGAGTTATAACAGGAAAGACTTTCACGCAAATCCGGAGAATTATGATTCAATATTTTCAAATTATATTTCAGATACAGATATATTGATGAATGGGGTATATTGGGAGAAAACAATTCCCAGGCTTTTTAATTTAAAAGATATATCCGACGAAAATTTTAGAATAAAAACAATCGCTGATATAACTGATGATATGGGAGGCTCCGTGCCTTGTAATATTGGTGATTCCACCATTGCTGATCCTGTATATGGAGTTGATAAAATTACTTTTAAAAAAACAGTGCCTTATTTAGAAAATTCTGTAGATGTAATGGCAGTAGGTAATTTACCAAATGAATTGCCAAGAGATGCAAGCAGATATTTTGGTGAGCAACTTATAAAATATGTGTTTACAGATTTGTTTAGTGGAGAGGAAAGCCGATTGATAAACACGGCTACAATAATAAAAAAAGGAAAGTTAACTTGTTCTTATAAAAATTTAGAACAGGGCTATGACACTTGGACTTATGTGCGAACTCGTGCTGAAGGTACTCGCATCATGATCGCATTAATAAGCGTTTTAGGTCACACGCTCGATCGAAAATTTCTTAAATTTACTGAAACTGATGACGAAGTAGGAGCTTATCCCATCATTCCTGAATTAATTACAGCATTTGGCGAACAATTTAAAACACGACGACAACGACCAATAGCAGAGACTAAATTTACTTACGCCACAATATTTTTGCCAGGCTTAACCGAACCGTTAGGATTGGTTGACAGTGCTGGAGGAACGTTTAAATCTTCCGATAATTTAGTAGTATGATTTGGTATTTACACAGACTTATGTAAGTTTGTGCCGTAAAAAGCTTTGTACAACAAAGGTCTTGGCGCTAAAATAGAGTAAATAGACAAAGGCAGATAAACGTATGGGTAGACGATTTGGCGACATCGAAAATGGCGGAGTTTTAAAACTTGCGCTAGACAATCTTAACAAATATCGAGCAGAAGCAGCAACGCGACCATCGCCTCAAATCACGGGAACTGGCACACCTAAAAATCGAATTCAGCAAAGAGTAGGAATAACTCCTTTTTATCCGGAAATTGATGCAACTCAGTTTACGGCAAAAACTGCATCTTTCATTGTGGGGGCTGCTAAGGCTTCACTGGTAGGAACTGAAAATTTTGGCAAGACCATTATTGAGGGCTATTACGACGCAACACCAAGCGACAAAGCAAAGCCCGCTCCTAAAGGTTACGTTCCCTCGCGTTGTCGAGTTTTTAACCCTACTTCAGAAGTAGCAAAATATACAAAAAGTAAATTTACCGGACTTTACTACGCTAAACGAGAAGGTGTTGGGTATTCTTTGCCTATCGGCAGAAAAGTAGCTGGCGATCGAGAAGAAGCTGTGCAAGCTGCGATTTTAGCGGCTTTAACTGCGGAAATAAACGCCGAGCCTTATCGTCGAGTTAATTTTACTGATGAGAAACCACCCAGTTTATAATGAATCGATTTTGGCATCTCCTAGTATCATTTGGCAGAAGATGTCAGAATCGGAGCTAAAAGCAGAATTTCAGAATTTAAAATTGCGACAAAGCGCAATTAATCATTTTGTAAAACATCTTACAACCAGCTCAACTTGCAATTATCAAGAATACGAACAATTCTGTGACACAATGTTAACAGTAGGTGTCAATCCTAATTTGTGGATTGATGGCGCTGTCGAAAATATTGATTGTGAAATTGAGGCGTTAATTAAAAATGCAAATTGTTGAAAAAAAAGATACATCACAGTTGAACTTTCCTAATATTGAGCGTAGTACGTCCATAAAAACGTTTTACAACGAAGCGGGAGAGTCTACGGGAGAGATTCGATTTGAATCTGGTGCTGATGGTACATGGCTACAGTTTGATTGCGAGTGTCTTGATGCGCTACCTTACTGCAAAGCTCACTGTTGCTCACTTAACGGGCTATTAGTATGGCCTGCGGAATTAGACAAATACGAGCATTTATGCGAAGTTGATGATTCTAACGGCACTTATGTATTAGGAAAAGGTGCGGACGGGTTTTGTAATTGTCTTGATCGCGAAAAACGTCTTTGTCAAATTCACGAAGATAAGCCACAAACTTGTCGCGAATTCCATTGCACCAAAGGCGCTAGTCAACGAGGCTGGAAATTGTCAAATCGAGTTAATAGGCATTCAATGGCATGACATTAATATTAGAGTTAGAAAAATCAATACATTGGATACTTCGGGATTCGCAAATTATCACTTTTCCTGTAAGCAGCATTCCCGAATATTCGAGTATTGTTAGTTTTAGCTCTAATATAATTGGTGTATTGGCAACGGTAGAGGATGCGCCGAATAGTTGGGAATTTGGTGGGTATATGCACCAAGAGATTGACCTTGGCTTTGGAGGTAGTACCAATTCAGCACGATTAAATCCCAAAAAGTTATTTTTGCGACGGAAACAGCTATTTATTTTCCCTGATTTTTTACCATCTTACAAATTGTCGATTGATTTCCCTCGCTGGTTTCCCAGTGCGTCTATCAAGATTTGGGAATATTCCGGACCAAAAATTGACACCGTAGAACAAAAACTCGACACGTTACTACAGCAACATTCGCCGTGAATATTGATTGGAATTTCTTTGCTTTATTATTGACAATAGCTACGGGGACAATTAGCACAGCTAGCACTTTGTGGAAAATCTCACGCTTAATGTTAGCCAAGGCAAAAGCTCAAGACATGAGAGATCAGGCATTATACGAAGGGCAAAAAATTCAAGCAGCCGAGATTGAAGATATTATGGAATATTTAAATCGAGATCCAGCAAGTCGCGGGAAATTTTATCGGCGCAATTCATTGTCAAAATTAAAGGAAAATGCTTTTAGAGATTTTGAAGACGAACACACGGGATTTTCATAAATATGCTAGATAATTATTCCTATAGATTTGCTATAATGTGCTTTGGACTAGCGTTTATGTTTCTGGTAGCGCTTTACGGTGTCGCTGTCGTTAACAACAAAGACCCTGGTAATTTGGGAACCGTGTTACTGGGCACTGGAACCTTTTTAAGTGGATTGCTGGTAGTACCAAAACAACAATAATAGAATGTGTGCCCTATTTTCAAGCCGCCGAATTGCTGAGACTTCGATCTACTGATGTAGAGGAATTGTTGAACGCTTTAGAAGACTTGAGCACAGAGTATGGACATATTAGGAGTAGCGTCGATCGCGGTCTGAGAGAAGATGCTGGCGCGGACTTAATTAGAATTGTGATCCTCAGCAAATCTATCAAATATAGAATTTTAGAACTTTTTAAGGAAAAATATGCTTGATACAGTAGCCAGCTCTAAAGTTATCAAATATTGTCAGTCAAAGGGCTATCCGATTGGTGATTTCAATATTATCTACATTGAAGGCGTGAATATAAACGGTAAATCTAACGGAGATGAACCTAACCAATTTAATGATGTTCGCGCAGTTTTCGACAAATTCAAGTGCATCGACTGTTGGCAAGCAACCTGTGAGCCGGGCGCTTGGTACACTCACACGCCCATGAATCCCGATGGTGCTTTCAGAATAGCTTTTGGGCATCATGTCGCCGCTTGGGAAATTGGCATTCACGGCAACAGTGATCCGCACGAATCTTTGATCCAATCTGGAGAGGTGCGAGGATTTCGAGATTACAACCAGGATTTTGTCCGGCCGGGCGATCGCGAAGTGCGCGGATATTACGGCATTAACCAGCACTGGGGGTACGATATGCCCCCTGGTGATATTGGTCAGGCTAGCGCAGGTTGTCTTGTGGGGCGGAGTCGCCACGGACACCGCGAGTTTATGCAGCTTTGCAAGAAGTCGGGCAAGAGACTTTTTGACACGATCGTTTTGCCCGGAAACGAAGTCTTTAAATTCTGAACTAAGATTTGCTGAGCGCTAGTTATAATGCAATTGTAATGCAGTTTCATTGGACGAACCTGAAACGCTTAGACGTAAAGGTTTTGGACTGTAAAGCAGAGGTCTGCAAAACCTCCACCCCCAGTTCAAATCTGGGTGCCGCCTTTTTAAGTCGTGTTTTCAAATAGCCTCAATCGCTTACCGTGTGAGGGTAAGGCGACTGAGGCAGATTGTAGACCGCATTTAATCGCGTATAATCGGCTGGCAAAACTAATGCAAAATTAAGACAGTGCCAAGCAACCCAAAAATTAATCAGGCAAACGGGCGATTAAAGGCGGCCAAAACTGGGGTGACTATTTTGCAGCGGGGCGATCGCCTTTACCTTCAGGCGGTGCTTCCCCCACGTCCCGGTTCTGGCAAATCATCATCCTCTCAACAGCAAATTGCTTTAGGAATTCACGCCAATGCAGGCGGGGTATCGCTGGCAGAGAAAGAAGCGCGCAAGCTGGGATACCTTCGGGATGCAAGGGAGTTTTGCTGGGAATTGTACGATCGCAAAGTTGCACAAAAATCGGAGACGATCGCCGACTGGTTGGTGAAATTTGAGCAAAGCAAGCAGTCGGCGATTTGTGCGACCACATGGAAAACTGATTATCAGCAACCATTTGGACGTTTGCCCGCCGACGAACCGATCGGCTCAGAAATGTTGCTAAGTGCGATCGCTAAAACGACACCGAACACTCGGCAACGTCGCCGATTTTGCTTAGCCTTTCGTCAGCTTGCTCAATTTGCCGGCATCGAATTAGATTTAGGGGACTTGCTCGGCAACTACTCGCCGACAAAAGTACAGCCTCGGACTCTGCCAACTGATGACGAGATCCAGGCCTGCTTTGACGAAATTAAAAACTCTGAGTGGCAGTGGATTTATGGCGTGATAGCAGCCTATGGACTTCGCGATCATGAGGCTTTTTATTTGGATTTGAGCAAATTTCCGATTGCTCAGGTGCTCGAAGGTAAAACCGGGTATCGGCAGTGTTGGCCGTTGCGACCGGAATGGGCGGAGCAATGGGATTTGAAAAATATTAAGCGCCCTCCCGTCACTGGCAAGTATCACGCTGACTTTGGCGATCGCGTTTGCAAGTTTTTTGCCCGATCGCCTGCTAATTTTTGTGCCTATGACTTGCGCCACGCTTGGGCGATTCGAGCGATGAGTTTTGGGCTGGATGCTTCGCTAGCCGCTAAACAGATGGGCCACAGCCTCGCTACTCACACACAGACTTATCACCTAGCTCTCAATGAGCGAGAACAGCAGCGCGCGTACGATTTACTGCTAGCGCGTAGCAAAGCTTAGACCTTCTAAAAGTGTCCGAGATTTCGGACATTTTTAGCTATGATCCTTTTTGTCATTCCTTGTTCCGGTTATTTTGATTTTTAAAACTTCTTGAGAGCGCGGTTTTAATTTCTGTCTTTCTTGAAATCCAAAAAGACATATAAGAAAAACTAACCCTCTAAAATTTTCCGAAAATCATTTTCAACCTATAATGGAACCTTATCTATCAGCCCTTGAATTCGGGCCCGTCGTCGCCTAGCGGATACCAGCCGATGATCCAATAGATAAATGTTGCAGTGTGGCTTCCACCAGTCGCCGTGCATGGAAAATAAACCATCTTCCATGCACAATACTGATGGCATCTTCTTAAGTAGCGGCAACTTTTCGACAAGTTGCTTTTTGACGATCGGTGGCAGTTCCCCGCGATATCCTCGCAATGGTGCCGCCACTAGCCGATAACTATTTGAAAGATGCCGACTGACAGTCGCCGGACACACTCCCCGCGACTGTGCGATCGCCTCTTGACTTCCACCGTAGAATCGAAATTCCGAATCACAATAAATAAACCGATCGCCCTTTCCCAGTACCCGCGCCGGATAGTCGCAGGTGTGCAGGTCGATCGGTCTCAATATTTCGCTCGAAGTTTGCCCAGGATCTAAACCCTGAGCATTTATTTGCTTGATCTCTTCCTGCCGCTGACAGTGAAGAGATGCTCGTTGCAAATTCTGGGCTTCCACTTCTGTTGCGATTATGTGGATATTAGCCAAATCATCAATATTTATGGCGGCGATCGGGCCGAGATTCTCTATCTCGGTAAGAGCGATCACCTTTTCCAAGCTGCTGTAAAAAACTGTAATCTTGTCGCCCGCTTGTAAGTAATTGCGGATTAACCCGGACTTTTTCGCCCCGCCTAACAATTTTCGGATGTGACCAGCACTGCGATTTAAGATTTTGGCTGCTGCCAAAATGGAAAACTTCCCTATTCCGGATCCCTTCGATTGACCCTGATGACTCCAGCGTGAAATATCATAGCGGCGTGCGAGTAGCCAAATTGCTATCTGGCGGCCAAAATGTGCGAACAATCGTACCGGAAACCTCACTAAATCTACTGTGTCAGCATTGATATATTCGGTATGCCAGTTTTGGGAGAGATTTATCAGCCATTCCGGTGCTGACACCGGGGGAAATTGTAGCGGATCATTAATCCACTCGTAGGGCTTGCCACTGGGGTGAATACTTGGCGGCAAAACACTCTGACAGCCGAGCCAGCGAAATTCTAAACACTCCTCTTTATCGTCGTTGCCCGTGACTCCCGTGCCGATCCTTCGAGTGCGAATGCGATGCCATTCTGCCGCCGGCACTGAAAATAAACACTGTTTTCTACCGGGTCGGCCGCTAGTCCATGCGGTCGTCGTTAAGAAAGGCGCGAGGCTGTTTTCGCCGGCCAACTTAGTCAAGAGTTTTTCGGCAGACTCGCCGTCAATGTCGATCGCCAACAACCCATTCCCCAGCTTTAAGCCTATGCCGGTTGCCTTGCCACTCTCTAATTCTGACAGACATGAGAGACGATCGAGATCCGTCTCTGTCCAATTTTTTCTGTAAGGACGCTTGCCGATAACTGGCTCTAAAATCCAGTCGGCGGGGAGGGTTAAAAGTGATTCGCTGGCGGTTAATTTAATCATAGCTAGCGAACTTCTGGCCCCTTGTCCAATATTTTCTGGAGGGCTGGGAGATTCCACTTATAAGTCGCTCTCATCGCATTGGTGCGACGAATATCTCTAAAATGCTTGCCTTGTTTGAATGTACCGTCAGCCTTTAGTCGAAGTAAATGCCCACGGCAAATACCTAATTCATGGGCTGCGTCTGATGTCGATACCCAGTCGCTTGATAGTGGTCTACCTAGTGCTTTCTGCATCATTTCTCACCACCGTCAACGTTGCCAATCTTGGTCAAAGTTCCAACATTGTGTTCCTCTGGTGAGTTGGGTTCCCCTTCATATCTTTGGGGCCAAACTACCCATACAGTTAGCAGCCCTGTAGTAGATATTTCCAGCTTATCGATGATTCCTTTCCTATCAGGATAGATTTTTCTAATTACCGAATCACCGATTTTAAGAGTTACAAAATTATCTATATCTTCCCGCCGACTTTCTTGGATTCTAATGTCCGCTCTTATTTTTTTTGTTTTTTTCTCGTCGCTGGTTCGTAACAAATCTTGTGTCAACGCTTCTAAATCTTTCTCAATCCTTTCTCTTTTTGCTGCGATAATCGCGTCATTGTCCTGATCTGGATTTTTGGTGGTCGGGGGATCTGTGGTAGCTACATCTTCTACGACAAAAATCATGCGAACTATTTCAGTGCTAGCAGTGTTTTGAAGCTTGCCTTCTTCGTAATATTTGACCCACACTATAGGCATCTCGTCTTGGGTGAATTCAAGCCCTGTTATTTTGCCGAGTATGGTAACTCGGCGTTGATGACAAATGGTGCTCCCGATTCTAAATTGCTCGAAGTTTTTTAAATTTTCCAGCTTCTTCTGTAAAGTGTCTATATTGTCGTTGAGATTGTCTATTTCTTTCTTTTTGGTGGTAGCCTTTTTAGTCTTTTCATAGTTTTCTATTAAATTCAAGAATTTGTTACGGATGCTATCTATTTGGCTTGCTAATTCTGGTGGTAATTCCGGTTGGGTTGCACTTTCCCATAGAGCTGGATTGTCGGAGGTATTTTCTAGTAAAAGGTCGGCTGTTTGTCCAGGCTCCAGGGGGGGGGCTGTGGAAGATGCCATCATAGGCTGGATGGTGGTTTCGGCTTCAGGTAGCTGTATGAGTAGGCGCTGGTTTTCTTCTACTAATGTGCTTGAAGATTCGGGGATTGCTTGGGGGAATAATTGTAATAAGCTGGTAATTAAATCGGCGGCAAATTCCTTACCTTCGGCTTCGGGTAATTCGATCGCCTGTGCGAGCACCAATGTCTTGAGGTTTGTTGTCGTAGTCAGTCCCTCCAGTAGTTCCCCTGCAAATTTGTCCTCCCAATTCACCATGAAATTGATCGGGCTTAATTCGTGAGTGTGTGGCTCAAGTGTTAATCCTGCGGGCCACCTGTTCGAATAAATCTTGTCTTCTCTCGGAAAGTAATAGTAAGTGTTTTTTCCCGATTCCCATACTAGCTCTGAGTCCCAATTGGCGTTTTTTTCTTCAACTTTTTTGACTAGCTCCATCTCTGCATAGGCGATGTCGATCGGGCTGTTCAGCCCATCCACTATCACTAATGCTTGCTTGCCTGATTTCCACTGAAAGATCGTGCCTTCTTTTCCCTTCAATCCTGGGGAAAATATTGATACTCTGTCACCCTTATTGGTGATATCTTCGTTTGATGGTTTTGCGGGTTGCTCATCCTCCGAAAGTATCCGTAAGTCGGCGGCATCATAGGGAATTGCAACAATACTGCCATAGTGAAATTCAACGTAAATTTTGCCAGCCTTATCGACTTTAGTGACCCATCCTCTGTCTCTCTTGAGCGATTTAATTACTTCAACCTGTACGCCCCGACTGAATCCCAAACCTTGAATTGCTGCCCTGAAATCCTCGGATCGTTTGCCGGAAAAATGAAAGACTGCAATCTCTAAATCCTTCTTGGTAGCCTTCCTATTTTCGGCTGCTGCGAGTTTGTTTGCGTACTCTATAGCTTTGAGTTTGTCGTCTATATTGTCGATTTCCTTGAGTGGTTTGAGGTGTGATGATGGAAAATTTAGAGTTACCACTTCGCCGTACTCTTCGGAAATTCGCGCTTCCAATTGGGAACGGATTTTTGCATCTTCGATTGCCTGGTAGGCCGTGCTGCTAGACTTCCCAAACTCTGTCTGGCAGTAGGTCTCGAAGCTTCGATACCCTAGTACCCTGAAAGCCTTACGATCGCGGGCGGCTATCAACATATTGCCGAGGCTATCGAAATTTTCCTTTATTTGATCGGTCACGGTTTCGGCCTCTTCTCGCGTCATGTCGGCGAGACGTATCGGTCGATCTGTGGTGGTGGTTGCCATTACCATCGCGGACATCCTTTGTGAATTTAATCGTTGGGATTTTCTAGGATTTCGATCGCAACTCCTGCGAGTGTTTTGGTTCCGATCGTTGCCATTAAGATGCTGGCGACTTCCAAATGATTGCCAAAATTTGCGCCGAACGGATGGAGTTTTATTAGTTGGACAGGTTGGCGGCTACTGATTTGATCACAAGCAATTTGAGCTACAGCGATTTTCTCGGGCCAATTCAGACGTTGAATCAGCATTCGGAGGCCTATTAGAGCAGTTTGCTCTTGCTCGGTTTTGTCGGCTTCGTTTCCTTCTAAGTCGGTAATCTGGTTAGTTTGCATTTTGTGTCTGGAGTGAGGGAGGGAGAAAAGCGATCGCTCTTGCAGGGCGATCGCGCCAGAGTAAAAAATTAGGCGTGAAATTGGATCTCGACTACTTCTGCATAGGCCTCACCTCGTGAATGTGAGCGGCGCGCCGGCCGCTTCCCGGTGGCGGCGTTTGATCGGGTGGCAAATCGTGGTAAGATCCGCGTCCCGAAAGAACCAAAATCATGACCGATAAAACCGTAACCATGTGTACTTGCGCCCAAAGCGGAGGGGGTTGGCTCTCAGGATTGGCCGCGAGGTTGATCGCTTGAGAGAATGGGGGGAGTAGTAACGGGCTGAGGCTCAATTCAAACCCGTTACTACCAGTTGTTTATTCGCAGGACGGGTCAAAACGGCTAGCCGTTTTGACTCGCTATTTGATATTATGGCAGAAGACAGGTTAAGTCAATCCCCCAAGTTCAGGAAAATTACCGTGTTACGACAACTACGAGAAAAAGCTGGTTTGACCCGCGAGCAGTTGGTGACAAGGCTCGATAATCGGGTTGCTCTTAAAACTCTTCAGCGGTGGGAAACCTCTGGGAAGGAGCCAGCAATGACCCGCGAAGATTGGCTGGATCTTTGCGAAGCTCTCAATGTCCGCTGGGAAGAATTGCCTAGAACCTTGGCTGGCTTTGTAGAGGAAAGTCAGGGCGTGGTAGTTTAAATCAATAAGTCAACTTGGCTAGCTAAGTTGACTTCTTTGGTGGTATTATAGATGAATCGTCAACCACCGCCAAAAACCCCTGAGAGTTAGCAGCCTCACTGACAAAGATCTGCTGAGGCGGTGCGCGACATCTCGGAGAGACTGGTATCCTGACGGCGCGGGGAATTCCCCCATCGGAAAGACGGCTGACAGCTTGGAAAGACAGGCATTCTACGGACGTTTGCTCTGGCTGATTTTCGACTTGGCCAGAGCGAAAATAATCCCAGTGAATCCAGAAAGTGTCCGAAATTTCGGACACTTTTGGATTCTCGGATGTCGGGTCTTGGATATTGTAAATAGTTGGTGCTATTTAATATGACTAATAAGCAATGAGCAAAAAGCCCTGCCCGATAGGGCTAGAAGATTGCATCCCGCGAGGCGAGAACAGTTGCATTAATTTTTTCAATTGTTATGCCTGGACTAAACCCTGGCCCCTCCCTTTAACCAAAATTACACAGGCAAACGGTTACTTAGACTCCTTAACCTTTCACTCGCCTTACTGGCTGGTACAATTCCTTACCTTGTATCCCCCTATAAATTCAGCGGGAATCATGCAAGAGCGTAACTGGCGAGATTATTTTGCCGACTATGGTTACGCAGAGGCTGTACCTTTGCGACGGAGTAAGGAATAAACCAACAAGTAGAGGCGGGCGTTTGCTCTGGCTGATTTTCGACTTGGCTAGAGCGAAAATAATCCCAGTGAATCCAGATTTGGGAGATTGGTTAGTGCGGCCGATCGCTACTGGTACACTGGCGGCACCTGCCAGCACGAAGTGGTGTTGACGGCTCGGAGCGACGGGCAGCATTCCCCCCATCTATCTAGTGCGATCGTGTTTGCCTTCAAGTGCGATCGCTTACTTCATGACTTTTATAATTAAATGCCCCTACGTTGCCGAAAACAACTAGGGGCTGATCACCTTAAAAACGTAAGATGATATGCTCACAGTAACAACAAATCGACACATTGATCCGAAAACTTTTAGAGAACTGACAAGTTGGTCGGTGTACAAGATGGCTCGCGAAACGGATATTCCCATTCAGAGCCTTTACAACTATTTGAAAGAACCGAGTGATCCGAAATACAGGGAACCAAAGCTTTATATAAAGCGCTTATTCGGTGAGATATATTCCCGTCTGGATGCTTGAAAAAATCAGCCCTCTCCAAGAAAGGAGGGGGCTTTTTTGCGTCTGAAGTGATAGTATGAAAGGACAACGGCGGGCATCCCCTATATGGCAGTAGTCGCGGCAAATAACGAGATGCAGTGAAGTTGCCCCCACGCACGGGCCCTCGACAGTGGCTGGCAAGATACTGAGAGATGCGTGAAAAACCAGTATAAAAAACCTCTGACGAGTTAATAGCGTCAGAGGTTTTTTGTAGACACCAAGGATACTAGTCGAATACATCTTCTATTGTGTATCCGTTTTTTTCTAAATATTGAATCTGACAATATCTGTAGTCTCATGTTTGCCTCATCAATGCTGGGGTTACAACCACCCGGCAGACACCCTCATGAGGGTGTTTCGGCATTGTTAATTATTCTGATTGAGCCAACCTTTGAGGTATGTATATTCTTCTGTTTCTGTCTGATTCATTAGCTTTAAAGCGTCTAGTCGAGATGTTACTATTTTCGTTTTTTCCTCAAAACAAATATGATCTGCGAGTTCCAACATAATTGCAAATCTTTTGCAGTGATCATAAGTTGGCCCTTGCTCTAATCTTGCGTACACTTTGGAATTTTTGACCCACCATTGATGTGGTTGTCCGATCGTTGATAAATACCCAAGCTTGCCAAAAGTAGGCATTGAAACAGCTTCAGCAGCTAATTCTTGAGCGTCTGCCAAGGATTCTGCTGTCACAAATTTGCGTTTAATCGCTTCTGGATCACCAGACAGTGTTTGTGCGTATTCTAAGGAAATAGTTTTCATCTTGTGCCGTTTTTTGCTTATTTGATTTCAAGTATGGCATAATCAAATAGAATACGCAATAGGCGAAGTCAAAATAAGTGACAAAATCTTTGAAACCCCTAGCCAGCAAAGAATCCAAAAAAGCGAGAGGACGCAACGGGGGGCGGATATCGCTACCCCCAGAGGAGAAACGGGAGCTCGCGCAATTCTATCTTCCCCGATGGCTGCTAGAAGCCTTTAAGGAATTGATACCAGTCGCGGGCGATCGCTCCAATCTGATCCTTAGTTGGGTGCGGGCCTATGTGGTGGCAAATGGTGAGAGCGATCGGCTGCTGGCACAGTCTTCGGTCGCCGGCGAAATTCTGAATTACTTGGAGGCATCAGATGCACCGCAAGAACTGATCGATAAACTGGAATCTGTAATTGTGGCGAGGCTCTGCGATGAAGTGAAAATTACAGAGGGAGTTTTGCAGGTCGGCGACTCTTATATTCTGTAGAAATCAGTCACAGCGAAGCACTAGGATTTAGCCGCTACCGTGCATCGGTAACGGCTGAATTCTAGTTAGCTTGATGATTTAACTTTGACTTGCTTGCTTTGACCTTGCCGCTGTTTGGCTGTGGTAGCTGTAACTTTAGCCGCTGCTGTCTGTTGCTTGAGCACTTCTTTCTCTACCGTTTCTTGACGGCGGGCCATCCTCCATCCGGCATCTTGCGCTTCATCCTCTGATTTGTAGGTATAGCTGGCAATATTGATAATACCGGTGCCGCTTTGCTTTGTGACTATTAAGCTGTTGTGATCGCATAGGTAGCTAAATTTTCCGATCTGGTAATCTACGAAAGATCCGTTATCTACGGTTTTGATTAAACCCGTTTGTGTAACGATTGTCTTGGATAGATGCTGGTATGCCTGACTGCCACAGGAGAGACAACAGACTTGATCTTTCTCTAGAAGCCGATCACAGTGTGGACAGACTTTCTGAATATCGATCGGCTCCGACGTGTCTACAGCTAGATTATGGCCAACTTGTACCGCTTGCCGTTCCTTGTGAATTTTGGACAACTTGCGGCTAACGGCGATCGCAGATTTAGATTTGAAGATAGCCGGTTTAAGTAAGTTCCAGTTGATATCGTACACCGTGTATTCTTGCGGTTTGTCCAACCGCCACGCTGTCACTGTTACAAGTAAATCTTTATCTAGACCTAGTTGCTTGATCTTTGCCTCTAAATCTTCGATCGTGAGTTTTTTGACCGACTTCTTAATTGGTGGTAGCGCCGCTTTTTCTTCCTCTGCCTCCCTGTTGATCCGATCGAACCTTGACTGATCGGGTTCATAAACTACGGTTACTTGACAACCGTTAATTTTGAAGAACTCAATAAAAGCATGAGTTTTGGCGATTTCAGCGAAAATCAAGTTAGCCTCTGTCTCTGATGTGGCGGTTGCTACGATTGCCTTCAGTTTCATGATATAATCCTTGTGTTTCAGTTTGAGGAGGGCTAGTCAGTGTTGGAGCACCGACTAGCCCGTTTTGTTTGCTGTTATCAAGCTACACGATACCTGCGGGAGTGTCAAGTCCTCTACCAATATAAGGTTAACGTAAGCGGTAGGACTACTGCCAGACATACTGCACAGGATTTGCGCTATGCAGTCCTAGAGATAGTTTGTTAGAGGGCTTGACAAGCTTGGAATGATTTGATAATCTTATTCACATAGACGTTTAAGCGCAAGTCAAGCGCAAGAAAAAATGAAAACCTTATCAAGCATTTTGGAGCCATTAGGGCTTACCGATCAAGAGTACGTCTATGTGTCGAAACGGGTACCCCATTCCTATCTGTATCATCGCGGGGTAAAAGCTCCAAGATGTAATACCTGTGGCGAAATCATGCTGACAGAAAAAGATTCTTTCATTGTTGGTCGGGCCGTTTCCGCTGCTCAAAGCTTTAGCAGGGAACTCGATCCTGATATGTTTTTTGAGTTGGCAAACAAAAGCTATGCTTAATCATTTTTCAAGAATCAAAGACTAGATTTAAACCAACACATAAGCCTAAATGCAAGCTGAACCAACTAGCACATCGACAACTCTAACGCCGTCAGAAGCTCTCGCGCTTATCTCAGCCGTTCAACTCGCGACTACAATTACTGACCTTGACTTAATCCAAAAGGATGCGGTAATGGCAGCTAAAAAGATACAGGAATCACTTGGCAAAGACTCCGAAATTTTTAAGCTTTTAGAGCTAGGGTGGGAATAAAAGCTATGCTTGATCGTTTTTCAAGAATCAAAGACTGGATTTAAACCAACACATAAGCCTATCGGTTGCCCCGGTAGGTCTTCATTTGACCAGAGGGCTTGACAGGTGACTCGATAATTGGTAGTCTATTTCACAGACTTATACATTTTTGCAGAATGTTGATCAACATAAAAGATGTTCAATTTCTCAGGTGGGATACTACCAAAGCTGAAACACTCAGAGGATTGAGAAAGGCTGGCACGATCTCCCGGCGTGCATTAGGGGACAAGATTTTGAAACAGGGTGGGAATTGCTCTCATGAGAACATCCGCAACCTGGAAAAGGATAACTTTCAACAATACGTCAGTGTCGAGTCTTTGATTAGTTTGTGTGAAGCATTAGAGGTTCCATTATCTCGGTTTGTGAAAGTTGTGGATCACAATATTGGTAAAAAAACAGAATGAACAAATACACTGAAGCAAACAAAAATATGAGCGGATACACGAAAAAACCAATCGAAGAAATGCCAAGTGTTGCCGAACATTGGCGACACAGTGAAGGTTCCGTCTTGTTCGATTATAAAGGGGTTCAGGTTTGCTTTGGGAGGAGCGAGTACGGCGACTATTACTATCATTGCTGGTTGGATAGCAGCGGTAATGAAATGAAGCTTGGGGCTCAAGTACACCTTGGAGAATGCAAAAAAGAGATAGATGGCATTCTGACAAATGGATTCCAAGGTAACGGCCGAAATTGTAAACGAATGTTGCTAACGCCTATACCTTTTTTTGATTAGTTTCGAGAGAGTGAATAATTGTAATTCCGTAGTGATGAGGTCAATCAAATGACTGGTAACGCAAGGGCAGAAAATTTGAGATACATTGCTAGACGATTAGGCTATGTCCGGGGATATGGTGAAAATTATATCCAAACCTACGGCAATCTAGCCGATAATGAAGCGGCCTATTTGTTGCAAAACATCGACTCAGGAAGTAAAGGTTCTATTGCTTACAATGATGATACTGGCTTCTTTGCTCATTGGATAGATAAGCAATCTCGTGAGAAAGTATACTCTCCCTACTTTCAAGATAGGGAAAAATTCCTAGACTATCTACTAAAAAATTCAAATTTACAATTGAAACTGTGAATTACCACTCAGATAGATTCAGCAAAGCATCTCAGCGATCGTGCTGCTGATAATCAGTCCTCTCCAAGAAAGGAGAGGGCTTTTTTGTGCGAGTTTAAATCGATTTACTTTCTATTTAGCCAGCGACTAATAATTAGTCGCTGGCTAGTACCTTCGCCTTCTATTACCTACTATTGTTTAGTTATCGATTCCAATCGATTCCGAATCGATTCCCCAGTGACAAAACGCATGGAACAATTCAAAGACGATACTGTGATTGAGGTTGAGGCTGAACATCTTGGCTCTATCGATCCTGCCGACTCCGAATCGATTGACGAGTCGTGGTACTCGGCCGCGCAAGTGCAGCGGATTCTGGATCTGAACAAAGCAGGGTTACAGAAGGCGATCGCTAAACTGACGAGCCTCTACGAGATCGATATCAAAATTCTGCGCCGTGGTGGTGCCCGAGCAACTGAATATTCCCAAATTGCTCTGGATGCGATCGAACTGATGAGGGCTGGCAAATTTGCCAAACTCCGCAATTTGGTGGAAGTCGCGCCGATCGCACCGGCTATCGAAACCTCGACCGCGATCGTATTTCTCGATCGGCATCGGGAAATCGCTCAAAATTCTACAAGTGTGGCGGACAGCAACCTGACTCAGATTGCTGCTTTCAAATCTGGACTTCTCAACAATTATCGTGAACTCGGTCGGGCGCTTGGAAAGCAAGCAGCAGCGGAGGTGCGGCTAGGATTTACTGAGGAAGTTAAAACAGCATTAGAAAATCTTCAGGAGTCATAATGGCTTATTTTAAAGTCCGAGTGCAACGCGAAAATAACACCCCACGCACCTTTAATGTAGTCGCTAGTAAATCTCAGGATGCTATCGTAGTGGCATCTGAAAGCCTGAGAGATGAAGGGATTACAGATGCGAAATGTGTTGAAGTGGTTGGTCAAGTTAACAGTTTAAGGGATTAATTAATATGACACGAATCATCAATGGCGTAGTGTTTGAAGACGGCAAACCGGGAAAACGAGTTATCAATACTAACGGCGGAAATTACGTTGAGAAAATCGAGGGTGATTTTATCGCTGGCACGGTTATCAATCACAAGCCGACTCCAACACGCCAGGACTTATCTAAAGATGGCGATGCAATTGACGTGAAATCTGAGGAGGTTTAGGCGATGCTTGATGATGACAAAGACTTCGACAAAAACGTGACACGGCTGATGATTGGCGGTGTGTTGTTGATTGTCTTCGCGGCCGGCTACGATGCCGGAAAATCCGCAAGCAAACAAACCCCGCTTATCAGTGTACAGGGCAATCTCATTATCCAGCAAGATAGTTTCAATTCAAGCCAGCCGGCAACCGTCGAAAAGTGAATCGGCTGACTCGCAAGCAAAGCCCTTATCTCCAAGGGCTTTACCGCACTCTAAGGAGATTTTACCATGCAATTTCGAGTCGCGCAAACACCGGGCGCTGCACACGTTCAAAAAGAATTTGGCTATCAGTCGGGAATGCTTACTCCAGAGATAGTGCGTGAAGCCGCGCGCCAAGCAAAAATCTGGGATCTTCAAAGACAGCTACGAACTGCTTATAACAGGCACGACGCGAAAATTCGAGGAAACAAAGTTGAAATCGAAAGACTCACTTTAGAGGCGATCGATAACGGGCTGAAGGATGGGATACAGATCCAAAAATATGTAAACGATGCAATTAAAGCGGCTGCAAAATATGATTCAAAGATTGCTACCCTTGCTCATCAATTACAAAATGAATTGAATTTGGTAACAGCCGAGGGCTTGTCAACTACAACCCTCGCAAACATGGATTTCCGTCAGCGCTTATTATTGATTAAAGCGGATCATCAGGCAAAAGGTGAGATTCGGACTAACAGATTTGAACAATCTCTCAGACTGATCCAAGCATCACCTCAACAGGCAATCGCTATGCAAGGGCGAAAAGCTGCTCTCAACAACTACATCAACGCCAAGGATTTTGATGCAGTTCCAGCCGTACCAGGTAGCAATAGTGGCGGTAATAGTGGTTTGAATATTGGTGGTAATGACAATGGCTTTTTAGGTGGTTTGTTTAACTTCTTTTCTGGACGCAAATAGTAGTTTGTCGGGCGGGTAAATCCCCGCCTTTTCTCTCGTGAATATCTCGGAATTCGACTCTTCAGAATTTGACTATCTCAATGCTGACAATTTTTTACAAACTGAAACTCAAACCCAATCTATCAATCCCGAAGTTACTAACATTGAGCGGTTCTGGAGCTTGACCGGGAACTGGGGCGAATTTGGCAGTTACTTCGGCGCTGGACTATCTGTATCGCTCATCGTGCGGGCAATTCCGGCTCTGATACCTAGCGCTGTTATTCTGATTCCTGCTGTCGGTTTGGGGCTGGGATTATTCGGATTGATGGCCGAGGGTGTTGCGAAACTACGCAGTCAATTAATCTTTTTGGCAGTCGCTACCGCATTAATTGCGGGTAACTGGGACGCTTGGCAAGCTTGGATAATTGCTAATTCTCAGTTGTTGATTTTTAGCCTTGCCTTAATCATAATCACCCTCGGCTTTGTCGGCGCGCAAATTTGGAGTAAATTGAATGTTAGCCAATAGAAATCAGCCAATTATTGCAGGGCTTTTAAGTCTAAGCGTTGCCGGAATTGTAGGCGCTACAGCCTTACAATTCAATGATCGAATTGAGTACAAAATTGGCAATAGGATAGAGTCTCAGCCCGCATGGTTAGTACCCTCAAAAGCTGAATTTAGAAGTGTAGAGCGCGGGTATGGTGGCATTAAGATTCTGCTTGCTTTATTGGCTACTGGGGGCATGATAACAGTGATGCTGATCGCCAGAAAAGAGGGGGAATTAGAGCCAACTCGGCAACGAATCAAAGGTTATCAACAGAAAGCTTATGAATTCGATTATGCTGCTGAATCTGCCTATCAAATGGCAAAAACCCAGCAACAGTACAATACATTATTAAAAGCGGATGGGGTAGCTTTTGAGGGTGAAATTGAGGAGGCTTATTATAAATCATTTGGAATTGACCCCAATGCTCAACAGCCACAACTTACAGGAACCGCGACACTAGACTCTGTGAATAATCCTGGTGACAAAGTGGAACGGGCGACAGTTGCGGTAATTGAGTCTGATCAAGCAAGTAATTCACAAATGCCGGATTTAACCTGGTATCCCTCAGTGCTCATTCACGGTGTACCGGGTGCGGGCAAAACATTTTTTGTGGAACAAGAGGTTAAAAAACGGCTAGCAGAGGGGCATCAAGTTGTCGTGCTTGACCCCCATGCAGCGTATGGGCAGTGGGAAGGCTGCGAGATAGTTGGAACTGGAATGGATTATGAAGCGATTGATGTCAAGTTAAGGTGGTTTAGAAAGCAGGTTAAAGACCGTTACAAGGAAAGAAGCAGCGTTCCTAACCCCACATTTAAACCTCTAACTATCGTAGGTGAGGAGTTCACTAACTGGGAGTGTAACTGCGAGGAAAGTGACGAGCATTACCGCACCTGTAATAGCGATATTAGGAAGGTAGAGTGCCACTCAATTATCGTTAGCCACCTCGTAACACAAGCGGGTTTAGGTGGTGGTAAAGGGCTAGCTAAGATGAGGGTAGGCATGATAGAAGTGGAACTGTTGGGCATTTTTAACCCAGCAACTAAACGGGCAACCCCCAAATTTGAAGCCCTGGTAAAACTCCCCGGACAGTCGCAAGCCGATCGCACTTTGGTTAAGTTGATCAAGCACTCAGACCCGAAAAATGCGACTGTTCCCAATGTTTCCGACGCTCAAATTGACACTTCCAATAATCTATCGGGAACGGTCGGGAACGTTCCCCAGGTCGGAGCGGAAAACCTTGGAAACCCTTGCGGAATGGGAACGGAACGCTTGGAAGCTCTTTTGGCAGAAGTGCTTGCAGAAGCTTCCCCGCCCGTATTTTCGGAAAACTTTTCGCTCTCGAAACACTCTGAGCGGGTGCAATTAGCAAAAATGGTAATTGCACAAAACTTAGGCAAGGAACAAACGATTTTATTGCTCTGGGGAATTCGCCCCGGGGGAAGGAATCATACCATGTACACAGAAGCGCGCAAAATGCTCGATCGACTAATTGAAGGCGAAACCAGTTAATTATGGTAGGTGATCGATCAAGCTCAGTTAGATAGATTTTTGTTGATTAATTTGTAAAGCCCTTTTATTGCAGCCATACAAACCCCAATCGCATCACTAGGCGCTAGCATTCTACTAGGGGAAATGGGTGATTCGTCTTCGTCGATCTCAACGTCTCCTCCTAACCCAAAAGCTGCATAGAAATCTTGCGCCATACAGCTTAAGTTTCTAATTCGAGTATCACTCTCTTTAAAATTATAAGTATAAGTTGGAATCTGTAGAAGCAATTTTAGAATTTCGACATCATTGGTAGGTAGTAGATTCTCTTTTTTATTGCGATCGGAGACAGATGTTAGAACCCCATTGGGGGTCATATGCGCTGAGTAAACGCCTCCGATAGAAAAAAACAAATGAGTGTTATCGGTTCTGAGAGTCGGATGTCTACTATTGGGATATCCTGGTAGAGAATTTAACCCTTTGTATAGGCCGATAAAACCACCATCAGTTACGACTGTACTACTGTAAATGTTAAGGTTGCCATTATCGTATAGCCAATGCCAGCCACCATTCGCAGCATTCAAAGACCAGACCCCGTGATCTCGAGTATTAGCACCAAACATCAATACAGCGCCATCTGTTGCGCTTGTAAAACGAATACCAGCATAGCCGGTACTTGCCCCTGGGATAGCTATAGATCCATATCCAGTGACGGGGTATTGAATTGGTAAATTGCCACTATTCCAGATTTTATTCCAAGGGTTAAAAGTCCCTGCTGTAATTGTGCGAAAATAAAACTCATTGGGAATATTGTGCTGGCATCCGGCCTGCATACCCCAAAAATTACTTGAATTTCTGTGACGAGTTTGAAACCCATTAAGGTGATTGATTCCAGCAGGGAAAATGCTTGAAGCTCCATAAACATCAATGAATCCTGATGTGGTAAAAACATTGTTTGTAGTAGCTGTACCGCCTCCGCCTAGCGACTTACTGTCCTCATCGCCAAACACTACTCGTGAGATATCAACTCCATCAAGTAAGTCTGAGTCAGCAGCCTTGAAAGTAGCTCTATCAATGCTTTCGATTGTTCCCTTTGTGTTATTTCTGCCTAGTAAAGTATTCGCGGGTAAGTTGATCAGTTTTCCATTAACCGCTAATTCTAGCGAGGCAATTCTTGCCGACAACATCTCTACATCGTCATCTTTTTTTTTGCTAAAGCTGACAATTTGTCGCCAAGTCCCTTTAATTACTAAATAATCATTTATTTTTAGTGGTTGATTCCACTTTGGTTCAATTTTAACGCCAAGCTTAAAATTACCCGCTATTAACAAAGTTTCATTGCTAGAGAGAAACGGCACTAGAATTGGCACGTGAGTTTCAGATCCGCCCTGATTTTGTAAAACCACTTCACTCTCATATTGCCAGGGCCCATTACCGCTAGCCACATACAATCCCAAGCTTACTTTCTGTCCCTGAGTGCGGATTTTGGCTATTTCGGCCATCGTGGCAGATTCGCTCATCAAGGCGTTTGTGTCCGGCCACGGAGCCTCTAAAAGGCTCAAAAGTCCAACCGTTACTTTTAGATCCTCAAGCACGGCTTGGAATTCTACCAAATAATCTTGATCGAATATTTGATATTTAGCATTAGCAGCATTCATGTCGAGGACAGTAATAATATTATTGCTGTCCGCTACGGTTATCCTACGGTTGAAATTTCCTGTCGATCGCGCTGGTTCCATGTTTTTAGCTCAGGTAAATTCTACCGGAATAGGTTGTATCACCGTTCGCTGCCACTGTCATGTCCAGTGGGAAACCACTCCATCGAATAGCACAATTTCCGTTTGTGGTGCCTCCTGCCGAAGTAGTCCCCATGCTGAATCCGAATTCTGTAATGTAGTTACCGTTAGTTAGGTTTTTGGATGTGTCGAGTTCTAGCAGCTTAATCCGTCTGGCCGCATCAATTAAAGCAATTACCTCATTAGGCGGCGCAGCATCTCCGCCAGTTGGAGCCGTCCAGATAACTCCCGTTAGATAGGACGCTGCCGCAATTGAAATCAAACCGCCCGTTCCTGACGAGATTGTGATCGGGACAGACAGCGAACCGCTCATCGCTCCTGCACTGTTAATCGTTCTCTCTAAATTTCTAATGGTGGTGGGATTTCGCGCTGTGTTCATTTGCTGTCCTAGCAGGAAATTTACGCATCCGCAAAACCAATCTTCTACAGATGTTATACCCGAAAGAGTGCCACCGGTGCCGTTTGTATAAGCTGCCATGTCATACTATTTAATGAATGTAATTAAATGAATTATTGCATAAATCACGATAATTTATCACTAAGTGCAGGGTAATAAATGGGTATTACTGGTAGGGGGAAGATTGGATCAAGTAACGATATTAACACTGGCGAATATACCGCGCCAGAGTCAAAGGGTTCACTTGGTTTTGATTTTGACACTCCTCGAATAGGAAATCCCTCTAATTCTATTCGAGATTCTATAATTGGAAGTGGCCCAAAGGCTCCTAAATCTTCCATAGGGTTAGGCGTTGGTGCATCTCCCGTTGGCAATTTAGGACTAGGTTTAGAGATTCCCTTGCCTGTTGCCGCGCCTGTGTCGGCACGGGGTGGAGTCTCGATCGATCCAGCTACAGGAGAAATTCGTGGTGGCTATGGCGGTCTAGGAATTGGTAAAGGGCCTGTTGGTGCATCCGTAGATGTTGGCGTAGACACTCCTAAGGGTAGTGAGGATTTTGGTTGCTTTAAATATGTGACTTTCAATGTGGGGCCCTTTTCTCACACTGTGAGTAAAAATGAATGTGAACCAAAGTCGCCTAATAAAAGTTCGTCAACATCAACTTCCTCGCCTCCTTCTAATCGCATTTATACTCCAAATATTTATCCGCCCGGTAGTGACAAAAATTGCGAAGTATGGTTGAGTCTCAAAGGAGAAATTCGGTATTTTTATCAGGGATTTTACGAAGTAGTTTTTACTGAAACAACTGTAAATTACAGTTACACTACAAACCAAGGAACCTCAACTCGACTACAGAAAAAAAGACGAGTAGGTGCTGGCTATGATACAGATTGGGTAATAATACCTTCCGATTACGATAGTATGACATTCACTGGAGGAGGTGCTACTGAATATCGACGCTTGGCTCCGAGTGGTAGAAGCGTCTACGATTCAAACATCGGTAACGCAACTATTATCTCTGGACGCGAAGATGATATATATCAATATATATCTCAAATTCTTGACGCTCCAAAGACAGGTACGGGAACCTATTCAGAATACGTCCATACTATAGTAGCCGGACAATGTGATTTACCTGACAACAAGACTGAACCTATAAATAACAACGTTCCCAATTTGATTAACGTACCTCAAGGTCTTCCAAACCCTCCACCAACTAAGAAAAAAATGGACGATAAATGTTGTAAAGCAATAATTCAATTGCAATTGGAAACATTACGACTACTTGGGAGACAACTGGGCCCAAAAGGAGTAATGGCACAATCAAAAGAAAAAGGGTTTATTGGTGAAGAAATAGAACGCACACTAACGCCTATTGACAATCCCAATAATCCCGAAAAAGTCAAGGTTAGGTTTACAACTGTTTATCAGATGTTAATGTACGCATTAAAGCAGGGAATTGCTCTCGACACAGCATTAGATCCTCAAAGCTACAAAGTACCTACCGGGAAACTTCAGAATCCTGCATATAGTAGAGACTCAGAGCATTCTTTAAAGTCAAACAATCAACCCAGTAAAGACAAAGCCGGCAACAGTCGAGAATTAGAAATCAACAAAGATGACGCTGTTAAAATGAGTGGATTTTTGCAGCAGCAATCGTATATGTTTAAAATGATGCAACGGCTAGAGTACCTGTTTCCACCGGGTGAATTAAAAGATGCTTTAATTGCCAAAAGTTTATTAATTCCGGGTGCTAAAGGTGACATCAAGATTCACAATATGATTATGGCGTACGAAGTCCAGATGCAATATTTGGATGCTACGTTAGGCAATCCCCGAGAAATTTTGACAATCAAAGATGCTAACCCGGCAATTGAGGGCGATCAACCAATTGAAATCCAATCGCTATCGGTTTCTGATTTGTTAAGGCAAAATATAAAGTTTCACATTGACACGGGTGGCGATGTTGATGCTTTGGTTAATTTAGTTCTGCGAGATTTCCGAACAAATTTGGCAAATCGACTTGACCAAATCAAAACGGCTGAAATGGTACAGGCGTTATTTGAAGATTCGGGAATGCTTGAGAAACAAGAATATGTGGATGTCCACCTTGAAGGCGATCCTTATGCAGGGCAATGGATAAAAGGTCAAGGATTTAAAGCTAATCCTGACTTGGAAAAAAAGACCGAAGAATCTACAGAAAAAGTGCTTAGAGAAACTATGAAACCAACCGAACAACGAGTTAAAGTTTCTCGCAGGCACAAGGATGAAAAAACCGATATGCGTGATTTGCTGCGAGGTTTGGCTGATTTTATTCAACGTTTATTATCAATCCCGTCCGCAGGAGATGCTGGCAAATCAATCGATCAACTTGTAGAATCTGCTAAATTTAAGATTCAAACAGACATGGCTTTGCTTCGGCAAAACGTAACTCAAGCTGCTGCTGCTAGCAGAAATCGCACAAAAAAAAGGAAAAAATAAGATGAATTTGACACAAGGTTACTTGCCCCAGTCTTGGTTTAAGGGCGAAGGTCTGAAGGAAATTGCCGACGCTGTTGCCGGATTCTGGAATAATATTGTGACGGCTGCTGGGGATTTAATTAATAAATTTGCTAATTTTGTGCAAAGTCAACTCAACAAAATCAACATTTTTGGCGTAAATTTTGGGAGTTGGTTGCAACAAGATCCCATCAGTGCGGTAGCTGGCGCTGGTGCGGCTTTGCTAAGTGGCGGAGTAGTTTTGGTTGTTGGCGGTGTTGTTGCCGGCTTTGTTAGCGGTGGTATTGTAAAAATTTGGAAAATGGTAAAATTAGGACTTGATGCGCTGGGATTAGGTGGATTAGTTCGGGCGGCAGTTGGTGGAGTACAGCGAACTTGGAATTACAACCATCAAATCTCAGATAAACAAATTCGAGCGCAGCAAAAATCTTTAATTGACAGCCAAGCCGGAATATGGGGAGAGGCTTTAGGTAGTATGGTAGGCACTTTGTGCGGGTTTTCATTAGGTCGAGTCGCTTACGCTAATCAAGCCGATCTGGTTCGATTTAACCCAGATTTAATAGCCAAATTGGATCAGTTGAGAATTAATAATTTTGATGAAGACTCGGAATTGTGGGAGGAAGCGGTACAAAACCTTAAAAGTGCGATCGCCAGCACTGGTAGAGCAGCTATGAATATCGCAGGACTCGAAGCTTATTTGAACACTAGAAAAGCCATAAAAGCTATCAGTCGCGGTGTTAATCTTTCCAGCATTCACCCAGGACTTGGTAAAATGGTGGAGACTTGGGGAGAGGAAGGACAAAAACCCTGGAGCTTTGCTAGTGCTCAGGAAGAATGGATCGAATCATTGCCCGAGGGTGCAGTCCAAAATTTCACAGAGAATTTTTTAGAAGCTGCACAAGATATGTGTGCAGAGTCAAGCCTTCAAGTCTCTTACGCTTTGTAAAATTTATGGCTGGTACAAATTCGTGGATTGGAATAGGTCGGCAAGTTTTGGATCAATACTTGCAAGCCGAAGGTGGTGGCGGTGGTGGCGACGCTGGACAAATGGGTGTCGATGTTTTTGTCAACGGATTTGAGGATGAATTTCCCGGCGATGCAGACGATCCGATCGGCGGAACCTATCAAGGATATTCGTTAGAGGCTAATCGAGCTTCTGAAAGTCGCCCCTGGGGTGGCAATTTTAGCGATCGCCCTAAAATTCACGAACTTAACCAGCCACCCGCAGCGCAAGTTTTGGGATGGCGGGTAATTGATTTTTATCCAAATCGCGATCACAAGTCTGAATTTTATCGGCTTGCTGGCACACCCGCCGAATTACGGCAAATGCTGCAAGTAATTCAAGCCACTCGAATTGTTACCGGAGCTCGGGTAAATTTTGAGGCGTGGTTTGAGCAATGGGAAAAAGGATTTCCCGAATTTACCGAGAATCGATCGGATAGTAACTTTTTGCTTAGTGGCGAGAAACAATGGGAACGCATCAAAAAGCCAGAAACTCGACCGCGATATAAAGAATTAACAAGCTCACAATCTCGCAGCGATTTAGGGTATCGCGTGATTGAATATTGGCGCGATCGGTCGGCAGAATCTAGCTCGGTAATAATGTCGGGTACAGACTTATTGTTAATCAATCAAATAGTACAATACGAATATCAAAGCGGTGGTAGTGTTAAAGTCGATGAAAAACCACATTATTTAACTACTAGCAGAAAGGGATTTCCTATAATTAAACTTTACTTTCTTGAAGATATTTTAGACGTAGAGCCAGGATATAGAGCGTTAAAATCTGAATTAAAAATTACAATAATGAAACCCGAATGGAAAAATATTTCTAATATATCTAAAAATGACACTGAAAAAATAAAAAGGTATTTTTCATACCAACGGATAATATCAGATCAATTTATTCCTTTAAAACTAATCCTACTAATTAATCTAATATCATCATTGGCCTATAAATACCAGATGCAGTATTACCGGATGGTTTTTATTAAGGTATTACCTGAGCCCGTAGAGCGTGCTTAAACAGATACGCAACGTATTGCTCTATCCTTTCAGAATCACTTTACGACCTGATTTAACTGCCTCATATATCGCATCGATTATTTTTAAATCCCGAAGTCCTTCTTCCCCGTCGACAGGAATTACGGGTTGGCGGTTTTCAAAGATGATAGCCGCCATTTCTTCCATTTGTGTTACCTGATGAACAGTCGCGGGTTTATCAAGTGCACCTTTATGGGTGTTTCCTTTAATCGGGCCGTATCCTGTAGCAGGCATCAATTCAACAAATCCATCATCACCGGACATAAAAAAACGATCCAGAAAATTAACGTTATAGGTAGAAAGGCAGGAAGCCACACTTCCTCCCGGGAATCCCAGCTGAAACTGGATCGTTTCATCCACACCTTCTTCAAATAAAACGGTATCTGTTTTAGTTTCCTGGGCTGTAACCCAAACTGGCTCTTCACCTATCATATAACGGCAACCATTGATCGAATATATTCCGATATCCATAAGTGCACCCCCTCCCGCAAGCTTTTTCTTTAGTCTCCACTGACCGGGGTCATTCACTACAAATCCACTGAGGCCCTGAAAGAATTTAATTTTTCCGAATTCTCCCGCTTTGCGCATCCGCACTACCTCCAGTGTATTTGGTTCGAAATGCATCCTGTATCCAACCAACAGTTTCACACCTGCTTTTTTACACGCATCTATCATTTCCTGGCCTTCTTTTGCATTTAGGCCCATGGGTTTTTCACTTATGACGTGCTTTCCCGCCTGGGCAACACGAATTACCTGATCGTGATGAAGTGCATTAGGTGTGATGACATACACGATATCAATATCTTTATTGTCTTTAATTTTGTCGAAGTTCTCATAATTGTAACAGTT
>ENA-OFCE01000416-OFCE01000416.1-metagenomes-genome-assembly--contig:-NODE-416-length-28628-cov-24.869597_pt1 | contig 28628 bp, 21 predicted proteins | sample MGYA00153388_OFCE01 | MGnify analysis MGYA00153388 | reverse complement strand
TTTTTAGTATATCATATTAGTTGTTTTGTGTAATTAATTTTGTTTGACTACTTATAAGTTATCAGAGCATTGCGTTTTCTGAGTTACTAGAGGGACTCCGCCGATGAGTTGCTACACACTCTTTAAAGGATGGCTACTTTTAAGCCTACCTATCGGGTTCATTGCATTCCTCGTTTACAAACGCGCGCTGATTTTGACAGCGTTACCTTTCCTCTCGTACTAAAGTATGTAGGCTCCAAAGATTGGGATACGCAAAAGGGCGATCGGGCTTACGATAAAAAATTAATCATTCAATGGAATCAACCTCCTTAAATTTAAGCAAAAATAACGAGAGAGGTAGGACTCGTAGCTTACTTCCGCGAAGCGGTACCCACAACATCCGCGTCCGAAGCGCGGCGCTCTATCCTTTGAGCTACACTCCCCTAAATTGGTAGTCCTGACAGGAGTCGAACCCGTAACATCTTGCTTATAAGGCAAACGCTCTACCGTTGAGCTACAGGACTACAAAAGCGGATGACGGGACTCGAACCCATGCGCTGAGAATGGCATACTCAGATGCTAGCCGTTACATCACACCCGCAAACCGATTTGAGATTTTAAATTTGAGATTTTGGATTGAAAAAACCTCTTATTTAGCCAAGCGAATAACGAGGATCGAACTCGTGCCTAGAGTTTGGAGGACTCGAATGCTACCGTTACACCATATCCGCAATTGTGGGGCTGGTGATAGGAATTGAACCTACAACCGACTGATTACAAATCAGTTGCTCTGCCTAATTGAGCTACACCAGCACGCCAAGCAGATGGTGATATTTAAACTAGCCAAAAGACTTTAGAAAAGCCTGATATTACCAGTTACCTCACACCTGCTTTTTTGGTGGCGGGGGCAGGAATTGAACCTGCTATAAAGAGGCTTATGAGACCTCCAAGCCTACCGTGGCTACGTCACCCGCAATGTCACCAAATACCCCTGACTGGACTTGAACCAGCACTAACTAGATCCTAAGTCTAGCGCCTCTGCCAATTGGGCTACAAGGGTAAAATCGATCGCACTTTTGGGTTTTGATACCCAATACCCCTAGTTGGACTTGCACCAACAAAACTCTCGCACTCAACAAGAGATGTCTACTAATTGCATCATAGAGGTAAAGTCGGGATGGCAGGATTTGAACCTGCAACCTTCGGCTCCCAAAGCCGCCGCGCTACCAAGTTGCGCCACATCCCGTTCATACTCTTGGTGAGACTCGAACTCACAATAAAACAAATTTTAAATCTGCCGCGTATGCCAATTCCGCCACAAGAGCAAGTAGAAACTTAGTTGAAAATTTGGTACTCCTGACTGGATTTGAACCAGTAACACACGATTTTTGAAATTGCGGTCTCTGCCAATTGGGCTACAGGAGCATAATCTGCTTTGGTAATAGCAGAACTAGGAAAGCAGGGATCGAACCTGCATTTGTCCGCTTTCAAAGAGCGGTGCTATACCGATTAGGCGACTTCCCAATAATTGAATGCCGGGGTAGGCTTTGAACCTACATAAACTCCTGTTTCAGAGACAGGCGACTTTACCAATTTGTCTACCCGACAATTTTAAAAATGGCTGCCTCAGTAGGACTTGAACCTACAACCATCACGTTAACAGCGTGCAGCTCTACCAATTGAGCTATGAGGCAACGCAATCCCCCAAGTCAGTATCGAACTGACGACTTCTTGTTCTTCAAACAAGCACTCTACCAACTGAGTTATCGGGGGAAAACGGAGAAGGTGGGATTTGAACCCACGACGGTTGTTAAACCGCTCTTTCTTAGCAGGAAAGCGCCTTAAGCCGCTCGGCCACTTCTCCAGAGCGAGAACGGAGGGATTTGAACCCCCGAATGTTCAGTCGCGCAAACTGAATTGTTGTCCGGTTACAACTCATTCTCAAGATTGCAACTGCATATTAAATACACAGGACTTACCCAAGGAGATCAAAAACCTGGTTTCTATCTCAATATCTCTCGTAGAGATGCAAAATTTTTCTCAGAAACCGGGTTTTTTGTGTAAGTCATAATACAGTTACAAATGGGTCGGGCTGGAATTGAACCAGCAACGCTTTAAGCTACTGTTTTACAGACAGCTACCCACGCCAGTAGGAGGGCCAACCCAGAAAATTTGGAAGTGCTGACGGGAGTTGAACCCGCAATCACTTGGGTGAAAACCAAGCGGCTTAAACCATTTGCCTACAGCACTAGAAAGTTGGCACAGGGACTGAGATTTGAACTCAGAAAATCAGTTTTGGAGACTGAGATGTTGCCAGTTACATCATCCCTGTATTTGGTAGCAGTGGCGGGATTTGAACTCGCAATTACCAAGGCATGAACTTGGGGCTTTACCGTTAAGCTACACTGCTATGTTATCTGATTTGAAATTTCAGATTTGAGATTGCTCCTATTAATTAATAGGAACAAAGGTTAGAGTGAGATTTGAACTCACGAAAATCGCTTTTGCAGAGCGACGCCTTAAACCACTCGGCCATCTAACCTGGGAGTCCCGACGAGGTTTGAACTCGTAATCTTCACGCCAGAGAGGGTGACGGCTTAAACCAATTTGCCTACGGGACTTTGACGGGAGTAACGAGACTTGAACTCGCAACCTTTCGCTCGACAGGCGACTGCTCTGACCGGTTGAGCTATACCCCCGCGAAAATTAAAAATATTCTGTCGTTGAATGACTCAAGTTTGGACGGGATGGCGGTTGATTCCGCGTACTACAACCCGATCGGGCTATTGTTGCCGGAGTCTACACCGCCAATGTCCAAAAGTATGTGACACGATTAATTATCTATTCTGTTTTCAAAGTTCATATTGCTTTTGGAGTAACGCTTTGAAGCTTTTCTCCTTCGCTATACATTTATACTACATTATGTATTACAACACTGTCAAGGGGGTAATACAACTTTTTTTTAAATTGGGTTTTTTAGATGGGGTGTCGATCGCCCAAACTAAGACTCCCAACACCGGAAACCATTGAAAAAATGCACATAAGGCTGCAAAACTGGTGGTATCTCCCCAGGTAAATCCGATCGCAATACTGTACTACACTCTGATCGCTCTGAATTCTCGCCGTCGCGCCAGCAATCCACCGGGCGATTTCCACCGCCCAGATTTGTTATCCCGGTTTTAGCCCGCTGTCAATCCCCGCCCAGACATATTTATCAAAAATTAGGTTTCTTTTCCCATAAATTCCCATTATGATTATCCCCAGTGTGGAGTGAAAGGAATCTGAAGTGACCGGAAATCATCTATTTCAAAGACTGCGAAAAAAATGGCGTTTTGTGGCGATCGCCCTGGCAGCAGCCGCGATTAGCTTTATCATCGGTATGCTACTACCAGGAAACCAATAGGGAAGCGACAACCCCGCAACCGCAGCGGTGCAGACGCAGAACCTCAACCAATCTTTAGCGGTAAATCCGTTACTCAAGGAAGTTGGAGACGATCGTACAGCGTTTAATCTCGATCGCACAGTTGAAGAACTTCTCATCGTGTTGGAATCCAAAGAAAAACGCTTGACTTTTGTGCCACTGCAACAGTTTCAGGAAACAACTGTTTTTGAAGGCAAAATCAAAGATTCTGAAAAAGTTATTGCTTTAACTGTTGATGACGGGCCGTGGCCGGAAACTACAGAACAAATGCTGGATATTTTTAAGCAAAATGATGTGAAAGCGACGTTTTTTTGGATAGGTAAATCTCTCGAAAGTTCTCCTGAAATTGGTCGTCGAGTTGTGGCAGAAGGTCACGCGATCGGCAATCATACGTGGCATCACCCGTACAATCGAATGGATGCGGCGACGGCGGCTAATGAAATCGATCGCACTGCAAGACTTATTTACGAAACCACCGGAGTTAAGACAACTTTTTTCCGCCCACCGGGGGGAGTTTTGAATAATGGCTTAGCTAAGTATGCTAAAGAGCAGAATTATTCGGTTGTGATGTGGTCAGTAACTTCTGCCGATACCGATCCGCGCGCTCAACCAGAAGCTTTTGTTGAGAATGTGTTGAAGGGTGCGAAGCCGGGAGCGATTGTGTTGATGCACGACGGCGGGGGCGATCGATCTCGGACTGTTAAGGCTTTACCGGAAATGATTGCTGGTTTGAAAAAAGAGGGATATCGGTTTGTGACAATTCCTGAGTTACTCGAAATGCAACAGCAAGCCTAGTTAATGGTTTAAGCGATCGATCTCAATGTCAACAATGCCCGTAGAGGCGGGTTCACCAAGCATAATTGCCTGAAACACACAATCTCGAAAACCCGCCCCACCCAACAAACAATCTAAATCTACATTTTGATATTCAATGTAAATGTCAGGTTGATGTGGGTTATTGGTCGGGCGATAGCGGGTTTATATACAGCAGATTGCAGGTTGATGAAGTACATTCAATATCCCGTAGGGGCGGGTTCGCCAATAATCTCTGGCTTAAACCAACAATCTCAAAAACCCGCCCCCACTAACGGTAAATACAAATGTAACAGCATTAAAAGGGATAAATTTATGATAATTGTTCGCCCTTGCGCCGCGATTTCAAAACTATTGATCAACCATGACGCAGCGGAATTTCTATCCTAAATTTAGTTCCTTTCCCCGGTTCCGAAAAACATTTTAACTCTCCTTTGTGCTGCTCGACAATTATCTGATAACTGACAGTAAGTCCCAAAGCCCTGCTGTCTTCCGCAGGTTTCCTCATCAAAAATGAGTCAGAAATTTGGTCGGTGATATCTTCACTGATTGCCAGGCTGTTATCAGCAATCTCAATAGAAATCCGCTGAGCATCGATTACCTGAGTGCTAATCAAAATCACAGGCTTAAATTTGACAGATTCCGATTCTTCCAACTCTTGAGTAGACTCTTCCAAAGCATCGATCGCGTGATTGATAATATTCAGAAAAGCTTGATTGAGCTGACCCGCGTAACACTCAACTTGCGGCAAGTTTCCGTATTCCTTCATTACCTTGATGTCTCGCCTACCCTCGCGAGCCGGCAACCGGTGCTGTAACAACAACAGAATGTTTTCTAAACCGTCGGAAATATCGAATAACTGCCAGCCCGATCGATCGCTGCGAGAAAAATCCTGTACCGACAAAATTATTTGGCGAATGCGATCGCTCCCGGTACGCATTGAACTCACAATTTTCAACAAATCATTGAGGATGAATTCTACCTCCATATCTTGCTGTTTTTGCATAATTTCCGCTCCGGGATTGACGAACTGTTTTTGATACAATCGCAGCAGTTCAATTAAATCGGTAGCGTAACTTTGGACGTGAGTTAGATTGCTATAAATAAAAGTAATTGGATTGTTAATTTCGTGGGCGATACCAGATACCAATTCGCCCAAACTCGACATTGTTTCACTTTGGACAATTCGATCGCACGACAGTTGCAGTTCTTGCTCAGTTCGCTCTAACGACAGTTTCAACTCCCGCGATCGCATCCCAGCACGCACCCGCCCCAACAATTCCTGCTTAACTATCGGTTTAAATAGAAAATCGTCAAAGGGCGCGTCCAATTCTTGAAGTTCTTCAAATTGCTCCGGTGTTGTCAGCAGTACAAAATAGGCTGTCGCCAATTCTCGATCGGCTTTCACCCGCCTACATACCTCCAACCAGTCTATTTGAGCCGAAGTCCCGTCGCAAACGATCGCATCCGGGGACAACTCCCTCGCCAATTCTAAACCCCCGCCAGCATCAAGAGCGACTCTCACCTGATGTCCCTCCCTCCCCAGTAACTCTTGCACGACTTCCAAAGTCACAACATCCGCGATCGTCAAAATCTTTGCCATAACACCCGCTCCATAACTTACCCTTTAGGATACAACCACCAGAATTGCGCGGACAAATTTAAAATTCCCAAATAGTTCAATCCACCAAAAAACAGCAGATTTTAGTTCCCTCAAACGCCAAAATAACTCGGTAGAAGGTATAATTTCAGACGCGAAACGCAAAAATGCAAATTCTCGCCTTCCTAATCGATCTTTAAATAGTAGCTTTCTGCCTTCAGACTTCTGACAACTATCCTAGATACTTTCTCAAGTTTTGCCCGAAAACAATAAAAAAACTTTAAAATCAGTAGATACTACCATCAAATTCACCTTCTCGGTCAGCGCCTGGGAATGCCAATTACCAACACCACCTCAACTTTGATTCAAGCCGAAACACTACAACTATTAGAATGGCCGCGCCTGTGTCAGCACTTGGCTACCTTTGCGGCTACCAAACTCGGCGTCGCCGCCGCCCTCGATCTCGAAATCCCAGCAACTCCAGCCCAAACAGCAGAACTCCTAGCCCAAACTCAGGAAGCTTATCAGCTAGAAAGCCGCCCTGGTGCTGCTTTGAGTTTTGATGGCATCCAAAACATCGGCACTTTCCTGCAACGAGCCGAACTGCAAGGTTTGCTCAGCGGCGAAGAATTGCTGGCAATTGCTACCACCCTCGCGGGGGCGAGGCAATTGCGCCGGATAATTGACTCTGCGCCCGAAGTACCGGCACTCAAAGAACTAGCATCCCAACTGCGCACTTATCCCGAAATTGAACAAGAAATCCATCGCTGTATAGACGATCGCGCTCAAGTAGCCGATCGAGCCACTCCTAAATTAGGAGGAATTAGAGTTCAAATGCGACAGTTACGCGATCGTATTTATCAAATATTGCAGGGCATTTTGCAGCGCCAATCCAACGCCGTCCAAGAACAGGTAATTACCCAAAGAAGCTCGCGCTTTGTAATTCCCGTCAAAGCTCCCCAAAAAGATGCGATACCGGGCATAGTTCACGACTCCTCCGCCAGCGGCGCGACACTGTACGTAGAGCCCCACAATACAGTAAATCTCAATAACCAAATGCGACAGTTGCTCAGGCAAGAACAAGCCGAAGAAGAAGCAGTTCGTCGCGCTCTCACGGAGCAAGTCGCAGCAGTCAAACCAGATTTAGACAGATTGTTGGTAGTAGTTACAACCTTAGATTTAGCTGCCACTAAAGCCCGTTACGGTTTTTGGTTAGAAGCAAATCCACCCAAATTTATCGAACTGGGAGAGTTAGAATTACCAGTCGAAGATATAGAAAATTTAGATGAAGAAACAGCAGAATCAGCAAATGAGGAAAAATCAAAAAATAGTCGATCGTTAATTCCCAACTTGCGATCGCAAATCACCCTCCGCCACTTGCGCCATCCCCTGTTAGTTTGGCAACAGCAATACGAACAAGGCTTTGCAGTCGTGCCAGTCGATTTAACGATCGCACCGCACATCCGCGTCGTCGCCATCACCGGCCCCAACACCGGCGGCAAAACTGTCACCCTCAAAACCTTGGGATTAGCAGCTTTAATGGCAAAAGCCGGAATGTTTGTCGCCGCCCGCGAACCCGTAGAATTGCCTTGGTTCGACAACATTTTGGCCGATATTGGTGACGAACAATCTTTGCAGCAAAGTTTGTCTACTTTCAGTGGTCACATCCGCCGCATCAGCCGCATTTTAGAAGTTTTAACTAATAAATCGCAGCCTGAAAAGCCAGAAAATTTAAACCTCCCAATTCCGAATTCCCAACAGGACGATCGAGAATTCACAGAGACACAGATAGCTGTTTCTACTCTCCCAATTCTTAAACCAAAATTACAAATTCCTTCCCCCCTTGGGGGGGGCGAGGGGGGGGTTGCCCAATTCCCAATTGCCAATTCCTTCCCCCCTTGGGGGGGGCGAGGGGGGGGTTGCCCAATTCCCAAATCTTTGGTTTTGTTAGACGAAGTAGGAGCGGGGACAGATCCGTCAGAAGGTAGTGCATTGGCGATCGCCCTATTGCAATATCTCGCCCAACATTCCCTATTAACAATCGCAACTACCCACTTTGGCGAACTCAAAGCCCTGAAATATCAAGACTCCCGCTTTGAAAATGCCTCAGTAGAATTTGACGACAGTTCGATGCAGCCCACCTATCGCTTGCTGTGGGGAATTCCCGGACGTTCCAACGCCCTCACCATTGCCAAAAGACTCGGTTTGCTAGCAGAAATAGTCGATGAAGCTCAAACCTATGTTGGCGGTGCTTCTGTCGATGTCAATCAAGTCATCGCCGGACTCGAAGCACAGCGCCGCAAACAGGAAACCAAAGCCCGAGAAGCAACTCAACTGCTACACCAAACCGAAAAACTGCACAAAGAAGTTTCTCAAAAAGCAGCCGCTTTGCAAGAGCGCGAGCGAGAACTAAAAATAGCTCAGGAAGTGGCAGTAAATGAGGCGATCGGCACGGCAAAATTAGAAATTGCTCAAATTATTCGCCGCTTGCAGTCGGGCGATCGAACGGCTCAAAATGCCCAACAGGCGACGGATACCTTAAATCAAATTTCTGAAAAACATTTGCCGTCGCGGAAAGCACCGGCGAAACCGAAACCGGGTTTTATGCCGAAAACGGGCGATCGCATCCGCATTCCCAGCCTCGGCCAAACCGCCGAAGTCCTCAGCGGGCCCGATGCTAACGAAGAGTTGAGCGTGCGGTTTGGGATTATGAAAATGACTGTCAAACTGGCAGACATTGAATCCCTCGACGGTGAAAAACCGGAAACTAAGGCTCAATTAGCCAAGGTGGCAGCCCAAGCGCAGGCTACCGCTAAGGCTAAACAAGCAGCAGCGGAAGTTGCAAAACCAAATCCCGAAATCGCCATTCGGACTGCTAATAATTCGATCGACCTCCGGGGTGCGAGAGTCTCAGACGCCGAAATCGAAATCGACAGAGCTCTTTCCAAAGCCGTCGAATACGGTGCGCTGTGGATAATTCACGGCAAAGGTACCGGACAGTTGCGGCGCGGGGTTCACGAATTTCTGGACACTCATCCGCAGGTTTCTCGCTACGAGCTCGCCAGTCAAAAAGAAGGTGGTGGAGGTGTGACGCTGGTTTATTTGAAATAGTCAGGATTTACGCATTTCCGGTTGATTCGTAATTGTATATAGTCCTGGACGCACGGGTGGTCAGAAACCGGGTTTTTTGCGAAAATATTTTGTTACAGTCGGCAAAAACGGTAAAAAACCCGGTTTCTTTGGTTTTTATGCGTCCAAGACTAATCTAAAATAACCACCAATGTCCGATGCCCTATGCCCTATGCCAAGAGCACATAATTTACCTGACAAAGGCTAGGATATAAACATCATAAAGTATCATATTTAGTAACTGCCCGACTCATGAAAAAAACTCCCTCAAATGAAGTTTTGGTTGGCGACTGTCGTGAAGTGATGAAGACATTGCCAGAAAATTATATTTCTGCCTGTATCACTGACCCACCTTATAATTATGAATTTATTGGTCATAAATGGGATGACTCAGAAATTCAAAGACGTATTGAAAAAGTCAATGACAAAGGAAGTAAAACCCTTGTTAAAAACATTCCCTATGGTAGTGGTTTAGCAGGTGGAGTCAGAAACGAAAAATGGTATCAAAGGAATCGTAACAACACTCTGGATTATGAAAAGTGGTGCTTTGATTGGGGTGAGCAGCTTTTTCGGATCTGCAAACCGGGTGCGACAGTTTTAGTTTTCAACAGTACACGAACTGTTGCTCACGTACAAATAGCACTTGAAAATGCTGGATTCTATGCGAGAGATATGCTTGTTTATAAAAGATCGAGTGGTATCCCTAAAGGTGTCAATATCAAACAACAATTCGAGAAGAAAGGATATGAAAATCCTGAAAAATGGGATGGTTGGCACAGTTGTCTGAGGAATGAATGGGAAGCAATCTGCGTACTTCAAAAACCACTGGTCAATAATTACTTGGAAACTCTACAGGAGTATGGTACTGGTTTATTTTATACTAAAGATCAGTTTGGTGGTTTTCAGTCAAATATTTTAGAAGGTATACAGCGTGAGAAAACCGAGGAGTTTAACGTTCATTGCACAGTAAAACCGATCGCTCTCATGAGAAAACTGGTCGAAATATTTGTACCGCGTTTGGAAAATTCTATTCTAATCGATCCTTTCGCAGGATCGGGAACCACATTGCTGGCGGCGCAAGAATTTGGGATTAGGTATGTTGGCATTGAAATAGTACCTGACTACATAGAGATTATCAACAAGCGCCTTGATAATGTCAGCGGTATACAGGGAATTCTCCCACTCTTTCAGTAAGAAATGACTTTAAATCAAACCCGCTTATCGTTTGTATAAAATCAAACGAAGCGTCCCCAGTATAAACCTTCCAAGTCCCTACTTGGCACGCTGTAATAGCTGCGGGCAAATTATCTTGTCTAAGTATTAAAAATACTGGCTCGTAATTATAAGTACGAAGTAGCGGGCTATAGGATTTGAACTTTTTCAGTGTTCCAGAATCTCCTGAGCCAATACGGTATTTTGTATCTATCGCGTACGCATCAACAATCAGATCGCACGGCTCATCACTTCCAACTCTAAATGCTGGCTGAAAACTACTGCAATATGCTTTGCACGTTTCAGTAACTAACAATTGCCAACACATACCTAGCTCACGTCCCCAATATTGCTTATTTTCTTTTTTAATTATGGGAGAAATACCAAACACATCCATTAAAATATCGTGTTCTTCATTTTCTTCTGCATAAACTTTCTCGGTAAATGAGTTTTGGTATCTTGCTAAAATTTGCTCTAGTTTTCTTTCAGTCATCATCAGTTACCAGTTCAGCTAAAGTAACGGATAATGCTTTGGCTATTTTGTTGGCATTAAGCAGCGTTATATTCCTTTCTCCTCGTTCAACGGAGCCAATATAAGTACGATGTAATTCAGATAGTTCTGCAAGCTGATCTTGGGAAAGATTTCTGAGCTTTCTGAAATGTCTAACTTTTTTACCAAATTGCTCCGTAATATCCATAGATTGCGCCAGATTAAGCAATCATAACTATAATCTGACAGACTATAAGTAGCGACAGACTATAAGTAGCATTGGACAGAGCTAGTCTTGATCTTTGGATTTATGTAAGTCCTGTTAGTTTCAAAGCACTGATTTGATTTCGGTCACTCTGCGGCGTAGAATGGTTGGGGGTAAAATTTTTTGGGTTTTGCTGCGGTTTGGCGATCGAACTTGAAACAGCAACTTTCGACTCGCAAATCCGTCCAGCAGTTAGGATTGCCGGAATCAAAGCAACGAGTTATGGAGAAAAATTAACAGATCAGCTTTTGTCCGGCCACAAAGCTTGCATCACTGCATACTGTTGATATCCTGCCTCACCCTGTCTTATTTCCCGTGCTGAAGCCATGCGCTCGATCGTAAAGCCCTCCGCTCCCATAGACCAAACGGGCCCATCTCCCAACTGGGAAGAATTGACCCAAAAAGCACCAGAACCTACCCAGTTGGACAACATTAAAGCTCAACTGGATTTAGTGCTGTTAGCCCTAGAAGCACTGGCAGAAATTGGCTCAGAGGCAATGCTCAAAGTAGCAGCCGAACTGAATTTAGAGCCAATGGTTGCCGATCGAGTTGCTTTGTGGCGACTGCGACAATCTAACCCGCTGCGGAAAGGCCAGGGAGGGCGCAAAAAACTTGATGTGGAAGAAGCTCGATCGCTCGTTTTGATTAGCTGTCACTTAGCAAAACAGCACCAAGCTTTAATCCGCCGCGCTGTGGCTTTGCTCGAACAAATGGCTGAGCAAAACCGCGAACCTCACACAGTCGCCTTGTTGGGAGATTATATTGACAGGTTCAGCAACACTTATGCCGATCGTATGGAAGATGCAGAAACTTTATCGGGCAGAGAATTGACTAATTTAGCCCTAAAACTCCTGATCGATTTGCTGTTTTACAGCAGTCCCGGCGGTCACAGACGCCTCTGGCTGGCTCTCCTAGACCGCGCTAAGCATTAAGCAGAAATTTATGAAATTGCGATCAGCCTTATCAGGCAGAGTCTGGTAACGAGAACGGTCAACAGTCAACAGTCAACAGTCAACAGACTTTCTGCTATGGTTCTTAAACGGTATACGCCCCCTACTTGCACGCTGGAAATTACAGCCAAAAGTTCGCCTCTATCTCGTTGGGCGGGCCAACCCGTGTTTAAATCTTTAAATTTCGAGTTGCGGCTTGATGACCCCAGGCTACCAGATACTCAACACGTAACTCTCAGGGGCGATCGACTTCAACTCGAAACCCTCCACGAAGCAGTCAGCAACTACGTCCAAAACTTGCTCGGCGCATCCCGCGATTGGGAAAGCAACCTCAACTCTGAAACCGACCTGACTGCTGCCACTCCAGACTTACCAGACACCGCGCACAACACCGTCATACTCGATCAACCTGTCAACACTTCCGAACTAGCAACCCCCGCCCCGAAAACGGCCTACCTTCCAGTCCCCCCCCGCTTAGAACCCCGAGGTTTACTCGCCCACAACTTGTTTTTAGGCTCTTTGAGTGCCGCCGAATCCGGGCTAGTAGTTCCCTTGAGCACCCTGCAACTTTTTGACTTAGCCACAGCACTAGATGACTGCGCCGCCGAAGTGATAGCCCTCCCCAACCTCAACCGCGAGCGCGGACGGCCGTTGTCAGTACCCTGGCTGAATCTGGCAGCAATGCTCGTCGCAATGGCGGGTTTGACGACAGGAATTGTCAAAATGCTCGATCGACCCGCCAATGCCCCGCAAACCGCCACAGCCCCGGTAAATCCACAATTTAATACCGCTTCAGAACCAGCGATCGGCGCATCCCCCAGTCCACTTCCCGCCCAACCGACACCCACAGCACCAACACCCGCAGCAACACCCGGTTTACCACCGTTAGCGCCCCCACCTATCAACACCGCCACCTCCCCCAGCCCCAGCTTGCCTCCCATCGCCCTCAACCCAACACCAGCCACCAACAAACCCAGCCCCATCCAGCAGCCACCCCTCCTCTTTCCCCCCAACAGCAGCGCCCCAGCTCCCACTCAAGGGCAAATAATCACAATTCCCGCCCCCGCAGAACAACAAATTGCCGGCTCCCAAGCACCCGCACCAGTACCCTACCTCCTGCCCCCCGCACCGCCGAGACTAGGCTCCGCCGTACCGCCGCCCCTACCGCCCTCCCTATCTGCTTCCAGACTTCCTGTTCCCCCCTCGCAACCATTCCCGCGCCTCTCCCAGCCGATCGTTCCCCCCGCCAGCACCGGACTCCCAGCCCTTCAGGACGCTCAACCACAAGCCGAGTCTGACAACAACCAGGCCGCAGCCAGCAAAAAAAACCGCACTCTATTTGATACAATTCCTCAAGTTTCTGAAGCTAGAACTTACTTTGAAGAACGCTGGAAGCCGACCGAAGGAATGGAACAAACTTTGGAATACAGCGTGCAGATCGATGAAAATGGGTCAATTCAAACTATTATGCCGATGGGAAAAGCAGCAGCAGATTATATCGATCGCACTAATATGCCATTAGTCGGCGAGCCGTTTGTTTCTGCCGTTTCCTATGGAAAAAACCCTAAAATTCGAGTTGTTTTGAGACCCAATGGTCGAGTACAAACCTTTTTGGAAGAGAGTAATTAAACGCTCTCAGACAAATTATTCAGATGGAAATCCAGGTTAATTACCAATGTTAAACCAAAGCAAAAAAAAACTATTTTTTACTGCCGTAGCAGCCGCTAGCCTATTCACAGTTTCTCCTGTTCGTGCTGCCAACATATCTTTACCAGTGCAGCCATCAGAGTCACCAGTGAAAAATACTCTAGTTCAAAATACCGGAGCAAACGAATCTTTCCAACAAGGCCTAAACTTTGCCGCCGAACTAAACGCAGCAAGGGCAGAAGCAGCATTTCGCAGAGTCATTCAAATAGACCCCAATTTTGCCGAAGCTTACGCTAACTTGGGCAGCATTCTAGCCAATCAAAACAAATTAGCAGAAGCACTGCCCAATTTTCAAACCGCAATTCGCCTCAAACCCAACGTGCCAGAATTTCATTATATGTTAGGACAAGTCCTGTATGCACAAAATAAAATGGGAGATGCAGTAGAGTCGATAAAAAAAGCCAGAGATTTATTCAAAAGCCAAGGCAAAACTCAAGAAGCAAATTCACTAGATCAAGTTATCAAAGACATGGGAAAATAACTCATGTATGGTGCGCACCGTCCACGACAGCCTAATTGACGATTGTCTATCAAAATCTGGTATTGCAGTTTCTCTCAATTCCCTTTTCTTCTATCCCAAACTTCTCCAATCCCATAAAAAACTGCAATACCCCCAAAACTAAATAAAAAATCTTCAATACTAGCAGTACGATTCGGTAAAATCGCTTGCAGTGTCTCTTCCGCAGCAGTAAACACAGTAAAAATTGCTGGTCCGAAAGGAATTGGATAATTCAACAAACGTATCATTTTCTTTCCCGTCGCTCGATGGCACAAAAAAGAGGCAATACCGTACAAAATAAAGTGTCCAAGTTTGTCATAAGGCGGATGAGCCAGAGGAAAGTTAACTAATTTTCCCATATCTGCTATCAGCATGATACTGAGAATAATTAAAAAGTAGACAACAGAGCTAACAATCCAGAATTTTTTTGATAACTTCATCTGATTCTTTTTTCCAATATGGACAATAGACAAACTGGACACATCTGGTTTTTTTTCAAATATATTTGTAGGGGCGAAGCACCTGACGGTAGTAACTCTCTGGTTCTCACTAATAAATTGTTTACCGTCAGGTGCTTCGCCCTTCCACTCTACGAGATTTTTGGACTGAATTCCTGTAAAATAAAGATATAAATTTATTTGTGCATCAACCACAACAACCTTAACTATATGAATACAGTATCACCTTACGGCTCTTGGAAATCTCCCATTACTTCAGATTTAATTGTTTCTGGAACTGTTGGACTTGGACAAATTGCGATCGACGGTGATGATATTTATTGGATAGAAGGAAGACCCTCGGAAGCGGGCAGAAGCGTCATCGTGCGGCGTACTCCCGACGGTAAAATAACCGACGTAACACCCCCTCCTTTTAATGTTCGTACTCGCGCTCATGAATACGGTGGCTCTTCCTTTGTTGTTGCTGGCGGTGTTGTCTATTTTTCACATTTTGCCGACCAACGTATTTATTGTCAAGCATTAGATTCTCAACCAAAACCTCTGACACCTGCTGCTAGTTGTCGCTACGCAGATGTAATTGTTGACAAGCAAAGAAATCGCTTGATTTGCGTGCGCGAAGACCATGCAGGTGAGGGCGAAGCTGTCAATACTATTGTTAGCATTAATTTGGCGGACGGCGCAGATATTCAAATCTTAACTCAGGGTGATGATTTTTATGCTTCGCCCAGTTTGAGTCCTGACGGTTCTCAACTGTGCTGGATTAGTTGGAACCATCCAAATATGCCGTGGGATGGTACAGAATTGTGGGTAGGAGAAATTAATGCTGATGGTTATTTAGGTAACAAAAACTTAGTTGCTGGGGGCTTAGAAGAGTCAATTTTTCAACCGGAATGGTCGCCAGATGGAGTTTTATATTTTGTTTCCGACAAGTCTAACTGGTGGAATCTTTATAGAACCCCCCTCCATCCCCCCTTGCTAAGAGGAGAGGCTGGAATAGAACCTCTGTGCGAAATGGCGGCTGAATTCGGTCTTCCTCAGTGGGTTTTTGGAATGTCTACCTACGCCGTTGTCTCGAAAAGCAAAATTATTTGCACCTACACTCAGCAAGGCAAGTGGCATTTAGCGAGTCTTGATTTGATCGCAAAGAAGTTGACAACAATTAAGACGCCTTACACTGATATTTCGTCTGTCAAAGCACGGGGAGAAACGGTTGTTTTTCTGGCAGGTTCGCCGACAGAATCTACGGCTATTGTACAACTAAATTTGGCAACAAGTCAACGAGAAGTATTGCGCCGATCGAGCGATTTAAGCATCGAATCTGGTTATCTTTCGGTACCGGAGCCGATCGCCTTTCCGACAGAAAACGGTTTGACCGCTTTCGGGTTCTTCTACCCCCCAAAAAACCAAGACTTCGCTGCACCTGCGGGTGAAAAACCGCCACTTGTCGTCAAAAGCCACGGCGGCCCAACTGCTGCTACTTCTAGCAGCCTGAGTTTGAAAATTCAATATTGGACGAGTCGCGGTTTTGCTGTCCTTGATGTCAACTACGGCGGTAGCACTGGTTACGGCCGAGAATATAGAAAAAGACTGCAAGATAGTTGGGGAATTGTGGATGTTGATGACTGCGCTAATGGTGCTAAATATTTAGCTCAAAAGGGTTTAGTTGACGGTAACAGAATGGCGATCGCCGGAGGCAGTGCAGGGGGATACACAACTCTGTGCGCTCTAACTTTCCGCGATGTTTTTAAGGCTGGTGCGAGCTATTATGGAGTTAGCGATTTGGAGGCTCTAGCAACGGATACTCACAAGTTTGAGTCGCGCTATCTGGATGGATTGATTGGGCCTTATCCTGAACGAAAAGACTTGTATGTAGCTCGATCGCCCATTCATTCCGCCGAACGTTTATCTTGTCCCGTTATTTTCTTTCAAGGATTAGAAGATAAAGTGGTTCCGCCCAATCAAGCGGAAATGATGGTAGAGATATTGAAAGCTAAAGGTTTGCCGGTTGCTTACGTTGCTTATGAAGGGGAACAGCACGGTTTTCGCCGCGCTGAAAATATTAAGAGAACCCTTGATGGTGAATTCTATTTCTATTCGCGGGTGTTCAAGTTTGAGTTAGCTGAATCGGTGGAGGAAGTGCCGATTTACAATCTTTAGCACAAATTAAGTTTGCAGTTGCGTTTGTTTGCCCTCAAACGCAACTGCAATCATCAGCATCATTTGCCAATATAAAATGTGATGTAGTTCACATTTTTTGCTGTTTTCTATCACAAGTTTTTGCTGTTTATTGTCACAGCTTTTAAGGGAATATACTTACAGAGTATAAGAGTGCGATCGCCCTCTGTTACCGCAGAAACGCTCGATCGCCCGATCGTCGAGTTGAGAGTCTATCTCTATGCAAACTCCTGTCAACCTGATTCCATCTGCTTTGGGCGAGCTGTTTGCCCAAGTAAATCACAATGGCTATATCACTTTAGCCGATCGATACGGTTTGCTGGCGGCTATTTTTGATGAGACTTTGACTGAGGAAGAGAAACGCTCGATCGATCGCCTCCTGCGCTCTGTGTGTCGGGGCAGGATAAAATTGGTTAACGAATTATCTACGATCAGATAGCTATAAATAACTTTTCTTAACCGTAATTTTAAAAATCTTAATAATCCCAAAAAAGTCCCAATTGTTTCGTAACTGGGACTTCGGAGGGAAAACTTTTTATTTTTTATAAAGTTTGTAGTGAGGACTTTAGTCTTCGGATTTATGAAGACTAAAGTCCTCACTACAAACCATTTTTATTGTTAAGGTTTGACGCGGGAGTTGTAGCAGTAGGGTGCGCGATGCGCACCTTACATCTAGAAGTTTTGCGTAAGTTCCAACAAGTTTAACGTGCAGGTATAGCTGTAGCGAACTGCAACTTGCTCAAACTTTCTTCAGGGGGAAAATCCATCTGATAGGTGAGTGCTGAAGGAATCCCCACCACACAGCAAGGGAAATTATTGCCGAGTTTCCTGATTAGGCGGTGTTTAGCAGAATTGCAACCCAAGAAAAGTAAATTTGCAGCCTCGGATTCTACGACGTTTCTCAGTTCTGTCGCAACCTGCCCGATGCGCAAATGAGCTTTGAATAAACCGCGCCATTCCTGGGCTAAACAGCGCGCTTCCCACAGCAACTTATCTGCTACTTCGTAATCATTGTTCTTACAGAAAATTGCTCGGAAATAAGGCGGATCGATCCAAGTTGTCCGCTGAGATACCGATTGGATTTCGGCCGTCGGTAAAGCGATCGCAGACGCTGCACAATTCAGCGCGGATATTTCGTCTAAATCTGAAATTTCTGGCTTTGCAGCCAAGGAATTTCCCACACCAGAATTATCAGTATCTTTGCCGTAATTGTTGGGCGGTTCATCGAGGACGTAGACGACTTGAACCGTAACTTCTTTCGTTGTTACTAAACGAGTTTGATGGGCAATCCAAAGGGTCATATCCAGTGCTATTTGACTTTTCGGAGAACTGTTATAACCCACAATGAAGTTGATAGCTTTTGCCGCTTTTGTAGATTTTGATTTCTTAGGAATCGGCACTTTTGGCTCTGGCAGCAAAATCATTTCTTCCGCTAAGTTTTGGTGTCCCAATGCACTTTCAAAACGAGCTAAAATTGTTTTGAGATTCACAGGCTTGACCTCTCTTAAGTGAATTGTTTTGTCTATTTTTGGAGCGTTATTCGTCTTGAGTAAAGTAGCGATCGAGAAAATTCAAAGCGTAGTTGCGAAGTTCGTAATACTCCTGAGATTCTCGCAACTGCTGACGATCGCGCGGATGCGAAAAAGGCACTGCCAAAATCTCCCCTATCGTGGCGGCTGGGCCGTTTGTCATCAACACAATGCGATCGGACATATAGATAGCTTCGTCCACATCGTGGGTAATCATCATTACAGCTTGTCTGTGATTTTCCCAGATATCCAGCACCTGTTTCTGCAACTTGCCGCGAGTCAGAGCATCCAAGGCTCCAAACGGTTCATCCATTAATAACATCTTCGGGCGAAGTGCCAAGGCTCGCGCAATCCCAACCCGCTGTTTCATGCCCCCTGAAATTTGATCGGGATATTTATCCGCTGCTGCTGCTAAGTTTACCATTGCTAGGTGTTCGTTGACAAGGCTAATCTTCTCAGCGCGGTTCAAATCTTGCAAAACTTCATCAACTGCTAGCCGAATATTTTCTCGCACCGTCAGCCAAGGTAGCAATCCGTAGTGCTGAAATACCATCATGCGATCGGCTCCCGGTTTGCGAATTTCTTTGCCTTGAAGTGTCACTATTCCCGAGCTCTGTTTTTCCAAACCAGCGACTATTTTCAGCAGCGTTGATTTGCCACAACCCGAGTGACCGATTACTGAAATAAATTCGTTCTCTTCAATACTTAAGTTGATATTTTCCAAAATGCTAGATTCACTGCCGTCACCATTTTTATAGGACTTGAATAAGTTGTCAATTTGCAGAAAGTTAGATTTGCTATTGACTCGAGCGTTGGCTTGGGTAGATGTAGAAGTAAATTGAGTCATCGTATTCTCCTAAAAAGTAGTAAAGTGTTAATTTTAATTTATTGTGGTTACGTAAGCGGTAAAGTGCTGGACGTATAACCTAATTATGTAGTGCGCCATAAGCACCCTACTCAGGATTCTGCCTTAGCTTCTGCGTCTTGGAGTCTAGAGATTAAGACATGAAAAAAGATTGAGGGCGATTGGCTCTAATTTCAAAACTATTGAGATAACCCACAGGATCGCTTGGATCAAATGCCTTTTTGTCGATAAAAAGTTCCGCAGGTTCTACTTTGTAATCCTCCTGGGGACAATCGATCGCCATTTCGGCAACAATCTTGCGGTAAAGGTCGGTTCTCCAAGCTTTTTTAGCTAATTCATCAGCATTTTTTGGCACCTCCTTAATCTGTCCCCAACGGGCGGCTTGAGTCATCAACCAAATACTCTGAGACTGCCACAGAAACGTTGAATGATTTCCCGGTATTTGAGGCAAATTCTTAGGAATATCATAGAAAATAGTCGTATCTTCTGCTATTATAGTGCGGTCTTTATCGTCAAAGCCACCATAATTGTATTCCCCAACTATTCCCGGCCGCGTAAATTTGTCGATCGCCCCTTTTTTCGGTCTTGCCCCCGTAAACGATCGCTCTGTTAATAATGCGGCTATTTCGCTGCGATTTTCCGGCTTGCTGCAATACTGGCAAGCTTCTACCATTGCCTTAACCAGCGAGTAATAAGTCTTCGGGTTTTCGGTGATAAAAGATTCCATAACTCCCAAAACGCGATCGGGATGTCCCAGCCAAACTTCCTTGCCTTGAGCGAAGGTAAACCCCACGCCCAAATTACCTTTAATTGCCCGCGTATTCCAAGGTTCTGCCACCATGTAAGCCTGCATCGCCCCGATTCTCATATTCGTTACCATTTGAGGCGGCGGCACAATAATTACCCGAAATTCTTTGAACGGATCGACACCGGCAGCGGCGGATATATAACGCACAAAGTATTCGTAAATAGCAGAACTTAGTACAACTGCCCAAACTTTATTTTCTACTGGTTGACTTTCAAAAAAACCTCTAAATTGTTTGCCAAATTCTTCTAAATTGCCGTTGTATTCGTGCCACGGGCGCAAACCAAAATCCCACATCGCTTTGCTCATCGTCATCGCGTTACCGTGGCGGTGAATTGTCATTGCCGCGCACACGGGTGCGTGGCCCGCTCCTTCAGCCCCAATGCGGGCGTTTGTGACTGCGCCGGATACGACTGGGGAAGCGTCGAGGCGGCCGAAAATCAGGCCGTCGCGGGAAGTTGCCCAGCTTGCTTCGCGGTTCAGTTTGACATTTAAACCATATTTGCGGAAAAAGCCTTTTTTCCAGGCGATCGCAAATGGTGCACAATCGTTAACGGGGACGTATCCTATGGTTAAATTTGGTTTTTCTAAGGTTTGAGAATCGACGATCGGCTTTACCGCTTCCGCTTCTTCAGTGAGTCCTTTTGCCGATCGATCCGCGCTAATTGCACAAGAAGATAAAGCCATTCCCGCCGCCGCCGCTCCCATTCCTTGCAAAAAATATCGGCGGTTCCATTCATTTGAAAACGTGTTGCTCATATACAGTTGATAGTTGACAGTTGATAGTTGACAGTTGATAGTTGTAGGGTGCGTCGCCATCAACCATCACAAATAAAAATCGACCATCGATGAGCGACGCACCCTACAGTTGACAGTTGATAGTTAACTATCCACCATCAAAAGCCCTAAGCTAATGACTAATGACTAATAACTAATGACTCTCGATCGGTCGATGTGTTACCAATTCTTGAATTTTGCCAACCGCCGCGTCGAGCAACAATCCAGTCAAACCAATTACAAACACCGCTAAAAATACCGAACTCAGATTCAAACGACTCCACTCATCCCACACAAAAAAGCCAATTCCCACACCGCCTGTAAGCATTTCCACCGCCACAATCACCAGCCAAGCAATCCCCAAACTAATCCGCAAACCTGTAAAAATGTATGGCAAACTCGCAGGCAAAATTATCTTGGTAATCCGCCTCCAGCTCGACATTTCCAACACTCGCGCCACATCCAGATAATCCTTGGAAACGCTAGAAACTCCCAAAGCTGTATTGATCATTGTCGGCCACAAAGACGTAATAAATATCACAAAAATTGCCGACGGATCTGCTAAATTAAAAATCGATAGAGCGATCGGCAACCAAGCTAGTGGCGACACCGGTTTGAAGATTTGAATCACCGGATTCAGCACCATCATTGCTGTTTTCGACATCCCGATCAGAAATCCCACCGGAATCGCCACTGCTGCACCTAACAAAAATCCTAACAATACCCTGCGCAAACTCGCTAGCAACAGCCAGCCAATGCCTAAATCTCCCGGCCCGCGCTGGTAAAATGGATGCAATATGTAATCTAAATTAGCAATTAACGCCTGATATGGAGTGGGAATCAAATCGCTTTTGAAGCTGGCAACAATCCACCACAGGCCAATAATTCCCAAAAAACCAGCCGCCGGCAACAATACACTATCTCTGATAACAGCGGGTTTTGCTCGTTTCCATGCTGCAACTCCGGCAACTGCGATCGCCGATAAATTAAGTTGAATTGACATTTTAATCTCCTTCAGAGTCAGGGGCGGTACAAGAATCTTGAACAATACCAACCGGAGACACTGATGAAGCCAAACTATCTATTAAAGACAAGTTGACTCTTCAGTCTCTTCTCAATGCCTGCGAAGTTAGCTGACGGGCTAGGACTGAGAGATGTCCTTCTCTAGAGATTTCAGAATCAAAAATTACACTCAAATTTAGGAATTTTTAACTTTGGTCTTTAATCCTCTAGAAATTCGCCCCGAAAATTGGTTCCTCCGCTCCAGCGACACGCTAGTCTTTGCAACTTGTGCGATCGCGCAACACTGGATTAGGCTTGACTTTTATAGCCAATTTTACTTAAATTATCACGAGCGTCTAATCTTGTCAATAGCTTTTGAGGAGTAGCTATTGCAAAACTTACCTAAAAAGTGGTTTAACGCCCTACTTATATCGGTAACTCTTTCTTCAGCGCACCTACACATAATAGATGTTCTGCGTAAGTCGTGTATTGGCGATTTTCGATTTTGGTATTACCAACCAATTTTTCTGCCTTCTTCCCTCTTGCTTCTTCCTGCTTCTTTCTTCCTTCTAAGTCGTGTATTGGGACAATCTGGAATCGACAAATCGAGAGAGATTCGGCACAGGGAAAAAATCACATCAAAACTATTTCTTTTGGCACTGTCCCGATCGCCCGAAGTTTGGTATGGCGATCGGAACAGGGCTCCACTACAATGAAGCATGGGCAATATCCGCCAAAATCCACCCCCATGCAGACATTATGGACTACAGCCAAGTGCTCGCCGACAAAACCGATACTATCGTCAAAAACTGGATTGAAGCAGTACGCTTGGATCGGAAAATTGAAACCGCTGACGCCTTACCGTACTCAGCAATCAAAAATCACATACCTCACCTGCTGGCGGCGATGGCCACAGTGCTTTCCCAATATCAAAACAGCGACATAAAAGTAATAATTGAAGCCAGTTTTGATCACGGATTTCTGCGAGCTGAACAAGGTTATGATGCCGCAGAAGTAGCCAGGGAATACCATTTATTACGTCAAGTAATCTTCTCCCACTTAGAAGCAGAATTGCTAGCAGGAACCACCGCAGACTTATTCAGAGCTTTTCGGCTCATAGATGCCGTAGTAGACGAAGCAGTTGCCCAGTGTTTCGATAGCTACGTCGCTCAGAGGCTGCGGGAACTTCAACAAATCCAAACTCAGTTAAAACTCACAAATCAAGAACTAAATCGCCTCGTCAGCGTCCATCAAGAAAATGTCTATCATTTAGCTCACGAACTCAAAACTCCCCTCAACTCAATTATCGGTTATTCCGAACTGTTTTTGCGCCGAGAAAAATGGCAATCCGAAATCAAAGATACCCTCCCCGGCATCGAACACATTGAGCGAGTCTTGCGCAACGGGAGACAGTTGCTGCGCCTGATTAACGACGCACTAGAACTTTCTCGCGCCGACAGTGGAAAAATTAAACTTCACCTGCGGCAAACTAATGTACGATCGGTAATTAACACCGTAGTAGAAATGATGCAGCCACTGGCAGATGCTAAAGGATTAAAGCTCGCTGTTACCAGCGACTGCGCCCCAAAACAAGTAGTCGCCGACTCTCAGCGGCTGCAACAAATTGTGACCAACCTGTTGAGCAATGCCATTCGCTATACAGAATCTGGTAGCATCGAATTAAGTTGCCACCATGCTGGAGAAGCAAATTGGGCGATCGCAATTACAGATACTGGCATTGGCATCGCCCCCGAAGATACCAACCGCATCTTTGACCCCTTCTTTCAAGCAGGAGAAGCCGGCAAACAGCACTTTTCCCCTGAAAGCACCGGCCTGGGATTAGCAATAGTATCGCGGCTCGTTACACTGCTGCAAGGCAAAATAGAGCTAGTATCACAAATAGGAGTCGGCTCAACTTTTACCGTGATTCTCCCCCTAGAAGTTAAAATCCTTCAACCAGTAAGCTAAAGATTAAGTTCAAATTTCCACATCCCAAAATCCTATGCCCGCAGCCAATATTAGCCCTTCCACAACCGCCTTTCCCCTCACCGCCGTAGTCGGGCAAGAAGCAATCAAATTAGCCCTGCTCTTAGCAGCAGTCGATCCCGGACTGGGAGGAGTTGCGATCGCAGGCCGCCGCGGCACAGCCAAATCAGTCATGGCCCGCGCCTTGCACTCTCTACTGCCACCAATTGAAATTGTTAAAGACTCTTTTTGCAATGCCGAACCTGATGAAAATCTGGCAGAACAGGCATCATCTATATTAGAAGAAAATGGGCAGAATGCTCACGCCACTGATACTGACTCCTCAAATACAGAAATAATTCCTACACCATTCATTCAAATTCCTTTAGGCGTCACAGAAGACAGACTCTTAGGTTCCGTCGATGTCGAACAATCAGTAAAATTCGGCGAAACAGTATTTCAACCCGGGCTATTGGCCCAAGCAAATCGAGGCGTACTTTATGTTGACGAAATTAACCTCCTCGACGACAATATTTCCAACCAATTGCTCACAGTATTAACCGAAGGACGCAACCAAATAGAGCGCGAAGGCATCAGCTTTCAACACCCCTGCAAACCTCTATTTATCGCCACCTACAACCCCGAAGAAGGCCCACTCAGAGAACATTTGCTCGATCGCATCGCGATCGTACTTTCAGCCGACGCAGCACTCGAACTAGAACAAAGAGTCTACGCAGTAGAACAAGCTTTATCCTACTCCAGCTCCCCCCAACAATTTCTCAATCAATACGCCGAAGACACCGACAACCTCAAAACCCAAATCATCCTCGCCAGAGAATGGCTCAAAGATGTCACCATTCAACGCGAACAAATTGCCTACCTAGTAGAAGAATCCATCCGAGGCGCAGTTCAAGGACACCGCGCCGAAATATTCGCAGTCCGCGTCGCCCGCGCCTGCGCAGCCATCGAGGGACGCACAGAAGTTAACGCCGAAGACTTGCGCCGCGCCGTAGAATTAGTCATCGTACCTCGCGCCACAGTCATCCAATCTCCCCCAGACGAAAACTCTCCTCCTCCCCCGCCGCCGCCACCACCCCAAAAGCAGTCAGAACAAGAACAAGACGAACCAGAAAACGAGCAAGAAGACGAAGAAAATCAAGAGGATGAAGACAACCCAGAACCTCAAACAGAACCAGAACAAGATACCATTCCCGAAGAATTTCTGTTTGACCCCGAAGGCGTAATTCTCGACCCCAGCGTGCTTCTATTCGCCCAACAATCCGCCAACAAACAAGGCAAATCCGGCAGCCGAACCACTATTTTCTCCGAAGATAGAGGCCGTTACGTCAAGCCAATATTGCCCAAAGGCCCCGTCCGCCGCATCGCCGTTGATGCCACTCTCAGAGCCGCCGCACCTTACCAGAAAGCCCGCCGCCTCAAGAATTCAGATCAGGAAGCAACCGCCAATCGAGAGAAGCGTGTATTTGTCGAACAGGGAGACATTCGGGCGAAGCGCTTGGCCAGAAAAGCTGGAGCTCTAGTTGTATTTGTCGTGGATGCTTCCGGTTCGATGGCCCTGAATCGGATGCAGTCGGCGAAAGGTGCGGTGATGCAGTTACTCACGGAAGCTTATCAAAGTCGCGACCAAGTTGCTCTGATTCCCTTTCGCGGAGAACAAGCAGAAGTCTTGCTACCGCCCACTCGCTCGATAGCCTTGGCCCGCAAGCGTTTGGAAACCTTGCCCTGCGGCGGCGGTTCGCCCCTGGCGCACGGTTTGACTCAAGCCGTGCGCGTCGGAGTCAATGCGCGCCTGTCTGGAGATATTGGGCAAGTTGCGATTGTCGCCATTACTGACGGACGCGGTAATATTCCTTTGGCTCGTTCTTTGGGCGAACCGATTTTAGATGGCGAAAAGCCGGATATTAAGAAGGAATTGTTAGAAATTGCTGCTAAAATTCGCGGTTTGGGAATGCAGTTGCTGGTGATTGATACTGAGAGTAAATTTATTTCGACTGGCTTTGCGAAGGAGTTGGCCAAGACTTCGGGCGGGAAATACTATCACTTGCCGAAAGCTACCGAACAGTCGATCGCAGCCATGACTAAAAATGCTCTGCGCGACGCGATCGGCTAAAATCCTGATACCCGCATTGATCTGCGGTTAAGAAGTCTAATTTTTAACTCTGACTCTCCGGCGACTCACCACCAGCGAACCCGCAACTAAACCCAACCCTACCACGGTCGAAGGCTCAGGAATTTTCACTGGCAAAGGCACGCGGCTGACCGTTCCTGGACTCGGGCTTAGAGAAATTGTACCTTGGGGAGGTTGACCGATTTGAGCCAGCAGCAAATTTTCTGAACCCTGCGCGACATTAGCTGCAAGGGCAGCTTGATTGCCGGAAATAACGGCGGCCGCAGCCAAGCAAATTCCGGCTGTAAGTGGAAATAATTTGCGATCAAAGAAGGTTGGCATTAGAGATTACCTGTTTAGCATTTTGTCGATCAAACTCGCTCGATCGTTATTTTTTTGAGCATTCCCTGTCTCAGCTACCTTAACAACCAACACAACCGATTTCAGATTTGAGATTACTAGCTTTTGCTGTCCCTAGTTTCAACTCACATCCCAAATCAAAAACCCCCAATCAACTACGGCCCCTGCCTCAATCATAGACTCTGCAATCTCAAATTGTAAATCCGAAATCCAAGATTGATTGACCTCAGCCATCTGCAATTCGATCGACTTTAACGTGCCTTTCACCGCAGATAGCCCCGACCGCGACGCCCACATACTACAAGTGGGGCGATTTCGTCCCGAGACAACAGTTACACGGCACTGACTTACTGATACGCAGTTTATCGTAAACAATCAATTCCTGCTTTGAAGTGATCTCATCCCCATTCTTTATCAAATCTTTAAACTATTCCCGATTTTGTCAACAGAGCATAAAGCTGTCAAAATAGAAGTAGCAACTCTCAGCCAAAATTAGGTAAATCCTCGTGAGTAACACTAGCAATTTCCGCGAAGCCGTGCGCGAGGCCAAAAACCAAGCACTGGTGGGCCCCAACGTCATCGCCAACGCTCTTCCGTTCGTGGGCGGTGGGCTCGTCTTAACTGCGGTAGGCGCCTACGGCGGCCTCGGAGTGATCCGCAACTACCCGGCAATCTTTTTTCCCACATTCATCGCCGCGATCGTCCTAGAATTAATTCTGTTCTTCGTCGCTCGCGGTGCCGCCGAACAAGGCAACAAAAATACCGCTTTGCCCCTCCTGGCTACCTACAGCTTGCTTTCCGGCTACACCCTCAGCGGATTAATCTCTGTAGCCCTCAGAAGCGAAGGCGTAGGTATCTCAGGCATCGGTTTTGCAGCCCTCGGCTGTGGCATTACCTTCATCGCCGCCCGCCAAATTGGCTCCAACTTGTCGGAAACAGACGGCATGGCACTCACCAAAACTATCAGTTTGGGTGTCATTGCTTTGTTAGTCGTCGTTGGCGGTCAATTTCTGCTATCTCTATTCGGCGTTTACACTCCAACTTGGTTGGAAATTGGCATTTCTGGCATCGGCGTATTTATATTTGCTGGTGCTGCAATTGTTGATTTTTACATATTACCCCGCAGCTATCGCGACGATCAGTATTTACCCGCTGCTTTGTCGATGTACTTGACTTACATCAATTTGTTCATCTTCATTTTGCGTCTGATGATTGCTCTCAACGGCCGCGACTAATTGAAATTTTACCTTAAAAACAACCGCAGATCGAAATCGATCTGCGGTTGTTTATGGTCTTGAGAGTAGTGTCCGCTCAAATATGCACTCATCCGCGTTCATCTGCGTTGAAAAATCTTTCTTCGTATTTGTGCAACAACAAGTCAGCGGGAAGCTAAGATTAACATCACACCACAAAACTAGGAGAACTAACAGTGGAAGTTCTAGACATCAAACACAACATCGAAACATTGTGCGACCGCCTGGGTAAAACTCAGGACTATCTTTGACATCCCCGCACTATCGGCAAAAATCGAAGATTTAGAACAAATCGCCGCTCAACCAGCATTTTGGGATGACCAAGACGAAGCTCAAGAAACTCTCCAAAAACTTAACGACCTCAAATCTCACTTAGAACAATATCACGGTTGGCAAACTAGCTTGGAAGACGCTAGAGCAATCTTAGAATTGCTAGAGTTAGATGCAGACGAATCCCTATTTCAAGAAGCAACATCCAGTCTTTCTCAGTTAAGCCGCGAACTCGATTCGTGGGAACTCCAACAATTACTCTCCGGGCCATACGATCAAAGTGGCGCTGTTTTGACCATTAACGCCGGCGCTGGTGGTACTGATGCTCAAGATTGGACGGAAATGTTGATGCGGATGTACACGCGATGGGGAGAAAGTCAAGGTTATAAGGTACATTTAAACGAAATTTCTGAGGGAGAGGAAGCGGGTGTTAAATCTGTAACTTTGGAAATTGCCGGCCGCTATGCTTACGGTTATTTGCGATCGGAAAAAGGTACTCATCGCTTAGTCAGAATTTCCCCTTTTAACGCTAATGACAAGCGTCAAACCAGTTTTGCCGGTGTCGAAGTGATGCCAATTCTCGATCGCAATGTAAAATTAGACATCCCAGAAAAAGACTTGGAAATCACGACTTCCCGCGCAGGTGGCAAGGGTGGGCAAAATGTCAACAAGGTAGAAACCGCAGTCCGTATCGTTCACATTCCGACAGGTTTAGCAGTCCGTTGTACAGAGGAACGGAGTCAGTTGCAAAACAAAGAAAAAGCTCTGACATTGCTCAAATCTAGGCTGCTGGTGATTGCGAAGGAACAGCGGGCTTCGGAAATTGCCGAGATTCGGGGCGACATTGTAGAGGCGGCCTGGGGCCAGCAAATTCGCAATTACGTGTTTCACCCCTATCAAATGGTCAAGGATGTACGTACGGGAGTGGAAACAACTGCGATCCTAGATGTGATGAATGGCGAATTAGACCCGTTTA
>ENA-OFCE01000415-OFCE01000415.1-metagenomes-genome-assembly--contig:-NODE-415-length-28637-cov-24.317123_pt1 | contig 28637 bp, 23 predicted proteins | sample MGYA00153388_OFCE01 | MGnify analysis MGYA00153388 | reverse complement strand
CCCGATGCGATTTGTTTAGCACATTCCATAATTTTGGGATGCTGCCAATCAATAAATTCGCTCACTTTTAAGTATTGTTCCATTTCCATAACTATGCCTCCTCGTACTGCTGTCGCTATGCTGGCTTTGCTACGAATGCTGGATAGGTTTTGTGTGCATCTGCATAAATCCTAAGTGCTACAGACATTTGCTGCCCTGCACTTTCTCCTTGTGCCTGAAACCAAGCAAATGTTTCAGGATCGACTTGAACTAACATAGTAATAGCCGACTGAGGTATTCGTAATTGCCCTCTAGTAAAGAACTCCTCCGATAGTGGTGGAATATCGGAAGTATCGATATCTTCATCGCTCATTGCGTCGATTCTAGCCCAGTCGGTTTTTGAGGTATTGTTCATAGCGTCTGCGTTCATGAGACAGTGACTTTCGCCCTGGAGATAATGCGAACTGTTTCCCGATCAGGCTCCGTGTAGACAACAACTACAACTCGTCCATCAAGTAAACTAATACCGATACATCAATCTTCACCATAATCATCCCGCTCATCTAATTCGACAACCATCGGTAGGTTGAAGATATGAAAAGCATCAGCGAAGTCAAACCCATGCTTTGCAAGGTTGCTTTAGTTTTTACGATCATCCCACTCAAACTTCATGAACTTAAATCTAGCACATGAGCCAAGTTTAGAACAAAAGTACCAATATTTGACCACCTAGCAGAATTAAAATGCGATCGCCCTCGCTTACCCTGACTAAAATCATACTGTGCTTCCATAACTATTCCTCTCCCTCTTCTTTTCCATTCTCTGTGCTCTCTGGTATGGATGCTATATGCTTGCACTTTTTTGCTAAAAACCTCAAAACCCTTGTGCCGCATATTTTTCCACTTAATGCCCTTCTACACCACCTTGACAGGACTGTTAGGATATATCCGTTCAACCTTAAACAATTGAGAAACAATGGCTCGGATCAACATTTCTGATAACCCCAATGCACAGGGTACGGATAGTGATGATGTTATCACTGACACTGATAATGGTCGTCGCACCTTTGGCTTTGGTGGTAATGACTTCATCAATGGCTTTGGTGGCAATGATGAGCTGTTCGGGAATCTTGGCCGTGACACGCTACAGGGCGGGGCAGGTTCCGATACGCTCTATGGTGGCCAAGATGGAGATGAGCTCTCCGGGGGATTGGATAACGACTTGATTTTCGGCAATCTTGGCACAGACGATTTGACGGGCGATCGAGGTGACGATCGAATGTTTGGCGGACGAGACAACGATCGGATCTCTGGAGGTGATGGAGACGATTTCTTGTCTGGTGATGGGGGGTTTGACATTTTGATAGGTGGCGCCGGACGAGACACCTTTGTGGTTCAAAATGAGCTAGCTACCAACTCTTTCGATCACTTATTTGATTTCGTTCCCGGTGAAGACAAGATTGCTCTTGGCAGTGGTTTATCGTTCAATGACCTGCAAATCTCAACTATACCAAGAGAGGTTGCTAATAATCGGGCAAATAATGATTTACTTGACAGACAGTTTGCTCCGTGGTCAGGAGCAATTGCTATCCAGAATAGTCGTGACCTACTGATTACGGTCAGATCAACGGGGCGGACGATCGCTCGTTTGGATAATCAACCAGTAGGATTTCTAATCACACCAGCCAGCCTGACAGCAGCAGATTTCATCAGTATTTAGCTGGTTGCTCATCTACTTAGGAACTTATCCGCTGGGATAAACAACCCGGTTTCCTCAATATCTCTTGATTTGATGTAGGGTTTTGATCGGAAACCGGGTTGTTTGCGGCATATTATTAAATCGCTGCACGGATGTTACCGATTCGATCGCCCCTCGCTTGCCCTGACTAAAATCATACTCTGCTTCCATGACTATTCCTCTCCCTCGCTATCGCCTGTAACGTAGACAGCATAACGACCAAGCTCACCCGCAGGAGGGTTGTTAGACTGCTGTCGCTGAGCAATTTTGAGCAATAACCTTAACGCTTCATTGACGGCTTCATCATTTGGAAAAGCCTGAGCAACATCAGGATCTAAAAGTACCAGGTTTGTACCGGAACGGTATCGATCGACATATTTCCCCCGCACTCCTCCCTGTAGCTTGAAGAAGTCATACTCTGAACGTAGCTCATCTTCCATTTCAATTCGTTGCGTGGTCATTTGCACTTCACTTTTCAATACGCTGAAGTTCTTCTCGTACAACTCTTCGCAAAGTTTCTTCCAAAGGCTCAGAACTCTGCTGGATATATTGACGCAACGCTTCATTAATCAAGGTTTGGTAATTCCCTCCATCTGCTAAATGAACTTGTTCGCGAAACCACGCTAAAACCTCATCATCTAACGAGATTGCGATCCGAGTTTTCCCAGGTAATGTTGGATCGATCGCCCCTCGCTTACCCTGACTAAAATCATACTCTGCTTCCATGACTATTCTTCCTCGTACTGCTGTTGTTCTTGCCTAGTTACTTTGCGGAGTTCTACGTTGCCTCCTTCAAAGACTTGAACAATGAGTTGATAGCCTTCCATCAATGACATTCCAACAAGAGGTTCTGAATCGGTTTCATCAATTGGGATAGTCAGATAATCTCCATCCCCAACTACAATTGCTTCGTATATATCAAAAACGCATTCACTACCATCGCCGAGAATGGCGCGTCCTCGCATTTTCCATCTCAAGTTCAACTGAGTAATCAAATCTGGAGGTAATGAAAGACAACCATTAAAACCCGTGTCTACGATCGCCTCATGCGTGTGAATTTTCCCATCCGAGTAACATATTGAAAGCGAGATAATCGCTTCAAAATCAGCATTGATGATTCCTGCGATCATACATATCTCTTGGTTCGTCCACCGAATCGGCGAATGTGACGATACCCAACACGAACAATCCAGATTTGAGCATTTGGGTGACGAGATTCAAGGCGATCGCAAGCAGCTATTTCACGGGCATCAACTTCAAAATCTCCAGTTTCAAGGTCGATCGCTACAATTTTGCCTTAATTACCCGATTCGATTTGTGAGCGTATTTGAGTTTGGTAAATGCGATCGCCACGTTGAGCAAATTCTTCTTTGCTATAGAGGGGTTGACGGACTACCATGACTGTGACTTTTCCTCGATCTTTGCCTTAATACCAATTTTTTATGAGGCTGCATAGAATCCGATCCCCCCTACCCCCGCTTAATAAGCTATGCGAGGGGGATCGAGATATGTGCAACTTCACATTTTAACTGGTTCCTAGGCTCTGCCTGGGAACTGATATCCAGAGGCTCTGCCTCGTCGATTGGGGAGAAAAAGAGGAGGCAGAGCCTCCGGATCTGCGTCCCCAGGCTCTGCCTGGGAACCAGCAATAACGAGCAATATAACTGCGTTAAAGCGATCGATAAACGCGATAGTTGATTTCAGGGAAGATGTTATCAATCTCCTCTACTTTCTCTAACCAACCGGAATCAACTTTCCTTTCTTTCAACTCATCGTACAACTTGTGAAAGCGCATTAAGTGCGATCGAGTTCGCCGCACTGCATAGGGCACCATCGTCCCTGTACGCATGATAAACGCCCAGTCAGAAGATTGAGCCAGCAGCACTTCCCGCGCCGCCTGATTCAAAGCGCGAGACTGCAACTCATCTTCGGGTTCCAGGCTTCCTAACTCAATCATCCGTTCCGCAGCTTTGTGCAAATGCGGGTAAATCCAAGCATTCGTATCGTTCAACCAATACTCGTGGAAACCCCGATATCCCCAGCTAGACTGCGACGGGCGACAAACTTGTTGAGTCGGATTCCCGCGCAAGTAATCGGCTAAATGTGTCATCTCGTAGGTGTTTTGATCGAACCAACTCTTGCGGAATAAGTAATCTAAGAACCAAGGCCCTTCGTACCACCAATGACCGAAAAGTTCGGCGTCGTAGGGGGAAACAATGATCGGCGGGCGCTGCATAATTCCGTTCAAATGCTCGACTTGGCGTTCGCGGTTGAAGGCAAAATTGCTGGCGTGTTCGGCCGCCTTTTCCCTCGCCCAGTAAGGATCGTATAGCTGTTTGTCGCCTAAACCCAATCCCCGACCGGTGATTTTGTGGTATTTAATCCCGGTGTTTTTCCGCTGGCCGTTGGGCATGATGTAGGGTTTGATGTAGTCATAATCAGCTTCCCAACCCAAATCTTTGTAAAATTCTCGGTATTCCGCTGCGCCGGGATAGCCGACTTCCGATGACCAAACTTGCTGCGACGATTCGTGATCTCGACCGAATACTGCGACTCCGCTTTCGGTGAAAATTGGGGCGTAGCTGCCGTAGCGGGGGCGCGGACGGGCGTAGAGGATGCCGTGACCGTCTGTGAGGAAATATCGTAAGCCGGCGTCGGCTAACATCCGTTCTAGGCCTTCGTAGTAGGCGCATTCGGGTAGCCAAATGCCTTTTGGTCGGCGGCCGAAGTTGGCTTCGTAGTTGTCGCAGGCTACTTGAATTTGTGCCCAAACTGCTTCGGGGTACATTTTCATCAGCGGTAGGTAGCCGTGGGTTGCGCCGCAGGTGATGATTTCGAGGTTGTTGGTGTCTTGGTGTTGTTTGAATACTTTGACTAAATCTCGATCGTACCTTTCCCAGAAATTGCGGACTTGAGAGAAATGGGTGGCGTAGTGTTCGGCTAAATAACGGAGGTGTCCGTTGTCGGCATTGTGCTCCATTTCCAGTTCGATTAATTCTTCGAGTTTTGCCAGGTGCTCGTCGAACCGGTCTTGTAACAAGGGGTCGCGCAGCATCGCCACCAAGGGCGGTGTCATGCTCATGGTAATTTTAAAGTCAATGCCGTCGCGAAGCAGCCCCTCAAAGACTTGTAGCAGGGGAATGTAGGTTTCGGCGATCGCCTCAAACAGCCATTCTTCTTCTAAAACGTAGTCGCTTTCGGGGTGGCGGACAAAGGGCAGGTGGGCGTGGAGAACGAGGGCGAGGTAGCCAGTAGTCATAATGATTTGGATGCAGCAGTTTATAGGCTGACACGAGTTAGGAACTGTTTTACAATATTTTAAGATTTTATGGTGAAAGGGGACGCACAAAGTGCAGTGTTTTTTGAATTGCCGTTTCCGAGCTAGCTCAATGTCAGCATATTCTAATTTTGTTGTTGCTCTTGGATCAGGACTGCTGCTGTTTGAGAATCTACTGGTTTTGAGAAAAAGAATCCTTGGGCATACTCGCATTTTAACCCTTTGAGTATAGATAATTGCGAGGCTTCTTCGACACCCTCGGCTACTACATCCATGCCTAAATTGTGCGATAAAGTAACGATCGAGCGCACGATTTCGGTCGGGTCAATTTCTCCTTTGCTGATATCAAACTTCACTCCCATTCTGCTAACAAAAGAGCGATCAATTTTTAAGGTATTGGTGGGGAAGCGGTGCAGGTAGGAGAGGGATGAATAGCCGGTGCCGAAGTCGTCGATACACAGGTGTATGTTGCGGGATCTGAGTTCCACTAACATTGCTGTTACTGATTCGGAATTTTCGATCAGTACGCTTTCGGTAATTTCTAGTTTTAAACTGCTGCCGTGGAGGTGAGTTTCTTCGAGAACTCGATCGATATATTCGATTAAATCTGGCTGAGAAAACTGTTTGACTGAAAGGTTGACGCTAACGCTTAAGGGCGGGTTATTTTGAAATAGTTGCTGCCACTGGCGGATTTGGTGGCAAGCTGTGCGCAGTACCCAGCGACCGAGGGGTACGATCAATCCGGTTTCTTCGGCGATGGGAATAAAGTCGTTGGGCGAAACTAAGCCGCGTTCTGGATGCTGCCAGCGTACTAGAGCCTCAAAACTGGTAATTGTGTTAGTGGCGATGCTGACGATCGGCTGGTAGTGAATGATAAACTGGGGGGCTGCGGATAAGGGAGGTAAGCTCGATCGGGGAGATTGGGGAGAGTCTTCTTCTCTGGCGGGGCCTTTAATTGATTCGATCGCCCGCCGCAGGTCATTTTCTAGCTGCAACAACTGCAAAGCGTGGGCGTGCATGGAACTGTTGAAAACTTCGTGTCGGGCTCGGCCGAGCTCTTTGGCGCGGTACATGGCGGTGTCGGCGTCGCGCAGTAGGTTTGTCGGTTCCAGGTATTCGGCAGAACTCAAAGCAATGCCGATGCTGGCGGTGATAAATACTTCATGTCCGTCTAGAAGGATGGGGGCAATGATTTGCCTTTGCAGGCGGTTGACAATGCTGGTAGCTTCATTTATGCCGTCGATGTCTTCTAGCAAGAGCACGAACTCGTCTCCTCCGAGGCGGGCGACTGTATCTCCGGCCCTCAGACAAGCTTCCAGACGGCGCGCGATCGATACTAGCAGTTGATCGCCGATCGCATGGCCGAGGGAATCGTTTACTACTTTAAATCGATCTAAATCAAGAAACAGCACGGCAAACAAGTAGTCTTTGCGCCGTTTTGCTAGCCTCAGAGCGTGTTCCAGGCGATCGGTAAATAGCGCTCGGTTGGGCAATCCGGTGAGGCCATCGTGAAAAGCGTCGTGCAGCAGTTGTTCCTCCGCGAGTTTGCGCCCAGTGATATCGTGGCAGTTGATCACGATGCCGTTGACTGCCGGATCGTGCAGCAAGTTGGTCGCTACAGCTTCTACATAACACCAGGAACCGTTGCGGTGGCGGACTCTGTACTCCACTGGGGACTCGCTTCTTTTGGGGGTTTCAAGGGCTTTGTGGAGGGTTTGGGCGATCGCGGCGCAGTCGTCGGGGTGAACGGTTCCTAGGGCGCTGCGCCCGATCGCCTGGTGGGGCGCGTAGCCTAAAATTCGCTTGACGGAAGGGCTGATGTAGCGAAAAATGCCCTCAGCGTCGAGAATGATCGTGATGTCTGTGGCGTTTTCAATCAGCGAGCGAAATCGCTGTTCTCTTTGTATAAGAGCTGATTCGGCTTGTTTGCGATCGCTGATGTCGAGTGCTACTCCATCGATGATGATGTCACCGTTTTCGTTTTGGGAAAATCGGGCGTTGTCTTGCACCCACTTGACTTCGCCGGAATTCAACACGATCCGGTACTGGCGATCGCAGGGCAAAAGACTCGCACTGGATGCTGCTACGCTGTTGTCAAAGGAGCTTTTGTCGTCTGGATGAATAATTTCCATCAATATTTCTGGACGTGCCATCACCTCAGACGGGTCGATACCTATCAATTCCCGCGCTCCCGGACTGATGTAACGCATGGATATCTTTCCGTCTGGATGCAGCACAGCGCGGTAGACTGAGCCGGGAATGTTGGCTGCCATTGTGGCTAGCTGCTGCTGAATGCCGAGGACTGCTGCTTCGGCGCGTTTGCGTTCTGCGAGTTCGGTTTGGGCGCGTTGGTAGAGTTCGGCTTGGTGGATCGCGATCGCACATTGATCGGCGATCGCTTCGACTAGCGATAGTTCTTCTGTCGTCCAAGAGCGCGCGCGATCGCACTGGTAGAGGCAAATTCCTCCCAAAAATGACTGCTGGTAGATCAGTGGTGCGATCGTGACAGCGCGAAACCCTACAAACTCTGCTGATGCTTGCAGCGACGGGCACAAAGTTGATAACTCGTCGAGGGCGAGGGTTTCTCCGGCTGTGAGGGAGGATCTGTAGTGTTCGGCCAATTGGCAATTTAGCCCGACAAGTCGTTCTCTGCCGGCGGCTTTGCTGATGTAGCGAACTATGATGCCGCCTTCAGCGTCTGGCTGCAAGATCGCGCAGCCGCTAATGTCAAGAGCTTCATGCAGTTGATCTGCGGTGGTTTGCAGCACTTCCTCCAGCACCAGGGTGAAGCGCATGGCTTGGACGATGCGGTTGACGATCGCTTCACGAGTCGCTTGGCGCTGAATTTGGGCGATCGCTTCAGTCTGCTGGCGACGCATTTTGTATTCTTGGAGCGATCGTTCTAAGACTGTTGGCAACCTAAACAGCCGCCCCTTTAATACATAATCGGTCATTCCGGCTTTGATGCACTCAACTGCTGCTTCTTCTCCCAAACTTCCCGTTACTAAAATAAATGGTATGTCTTGCCCTAATTCCTGCATTAATTTCAACACTTCTAAACCGTTGAAACCTGGGAGGCGATAATCTGATAGCACAGCGTCGTATTTGCAATTTTGGAGTAGTTGTCTGCACTCTGTTGCTGTTTCGGCAGTATCGCAATTAAAGTTGACTCCTCCCGATTCTAAGGCGAGCATGATCAATTCCATATCTTCTGCGATGTCTTCGATAATCAACAATTTTAATGTTGATTCCGCTACCATTTTTAGAAAATAGTTAGTCTGAGTTCTATCTAACATAAGGTATTCTGTAGTTTTTAAGGGGCTGTTCGTGTTGTTGCTAAATGTCATTTTTTAGATTTGGTTTCGTTGATGTTAAGTCAGAATTTTTAGTTGTTTCTAGCACAATTTAATTATATTCTCGAAACATTATTTAGAACTTGCAACCGAGGGTCTCCCGCACCGACTATGAGTTATTAAACTGTATCAATACTTCGGACAGTTTTTTAACGGCCCTGTAAGCCTTACGGAGGAAGCCCTGCCATTTTTTACGCATTTTCTGAAACTTAGCGCTGAACTTAAACCTTTAAAAAATAGTCCAGCATATAGCCAGTAAGGGTTTCGGAGGCTCGACTAGATATAAAACTGTCCGAAGTATTGACTGTATAATAGTTTTAAATTCTGAATTCAAAACTACTATGGCGGTTTTTTTTTTGAAGTGAGGTATGCGCTTAGGAATTCGGAGCAAGAAAAGGAAGCACCAATGCCTATGCTCTATGCCTTAGACCCAGGAACACTTAATTTACCTGATAAAGGGAATAACTTAAGAATCTATATCAGCGTTTTAGATTGTTTATCTTAGTTTAAAGTAAAATGTGGCTCCTTGATTGGGTAAGCTTTCTGCCCAAATCCGGCCGCCGTGGCGGTGAATAATCCGCCAGACGATCGCCAAACCGATGCCGGTACCTTCAAATTCTCTCTGGGAGTGCAGCCTCTGAAAAGCGCCAAACAGTCGATCGGCATATTCCATCGGAAAACCCACGCCATTATCCTTGACAAAAATTGTTCCATCTGGTAGAGCATCAATAACTATTGTAGCCGGAGTTCGATCGCGCGTGAACTTGACGGCGTTGCTAATCAAGTTGCTCAACACCTGTTGGAGCAAGGTTGGATCTCCTGTTACCATCGGCAAATCTCCGATCGTAAATTCTACGCTTTCGGGAGTTTCGCCCGGCTCTGCGACACTTCGGAGTTTAGTTAGTTTAATCGCAGTTTGCACCAAGTGGCTCAGGTCGATCGGAATTTGGATCAACTCGGTGCGACTCACCCGCGACAGGGCGAGCAAACCGTCAATCAACAAACTGATTTTTTGGCTGCTGTCTTCAATGACTTCTATATAGTGAACTATTTTAGGATCGTGAATCGCCTCAGTTGCTTGTAGTCGCTGTTTCAAAGCATTCACAAAACCTGAAATATGGCGCAAAGGTGCGCGCAAGTCGTGGGAAACTGAATAAGAAAAAGATTCTAATTCTTGATTAGCAATTTCTAATTGAGCTGTGCGTTCTGACAAAGCTTGTTTTGTCTCAACCAACTCAGTGATATCGCGAGCAGTGCCAATTAAAGCATAAACCTCGCCGTCGAGATTTCTGAGGGGAATCTTAAAAGTGTCGCAGTAAACATTGCCGCCCGCTCTCACAAATGTTTCCTGGTAGTGCAGAGTTCTGCCTGATTCAAATACTTGCAAATTTTCCCCGCGAAATCGTTCTGCGAGTTCGCTGGGATAGCACTCAAAAATGGTTTTGCCCTGCATCTGCTGCCTGCTGTCGAAGCCGGAAAATTCAGCAAGGGGATGGTTGACAAAAGACAAGCGCATATTGTCCCGTTCTACAACATAAATGCGATCGGGCAAAGTGTCAAAAAAAGTCTCTAATTCGGCGGTACGCTGGGCGACTTGAGCTTCTAAAGTTTCGTTAAGTTCTTTTAGTTCAGCTTCGGCTCGTTTGCGATCGGTGATATCTTGACCGATGCCGATCAACCTGCCGTCGGAAAGGCGAACGTTTGCCCAAGAAGTGTCGATAGTTCGCCCGTCTCTAACTTTTGTTTTGAAGTCGTACCAGTTTTCAGTTTCTGCTTGGATGCACTCCAAAACGTATTGGCGGTATTCTGGTTGCGGATAAAATTCGGCCATGATATCGCGGTCTTTGATTTCTGCAAAACTCCAGCCGAGCACTTGTTCCCAGTGGCGGTTTACCCAGTTTAATTCACCCAGGGAATCGAAGAATGCCAGCATGATCGGCACGTTGTCGAAGATTGTTTGCAGCACTTCGTTTTGCTGTTTTAAGGATGATTCGGCTTGTTTGCGATCGCTGATGTCGAGTACGGAACCGATTACTTGCTTCATTTGTCCGTCTGAGGTTCTTTTAAAGATTGTCGATCGATCGTGTACCCAGCGCCATTCCCCATTTTTGTGTTTGATTCTGTAGTCTATGTCATCCGTTTCATGGGGATTGCTGCTGTGTGTTAGCCGCTCCATACTTGTAATTAGCTTTGACATATCCTCGGGATGAACCAAGTTAGTGATAGCATCTATACCCATAGCTTGCAATTCTTGTACAGTGTAGCCGAGCATGGCTGTGATAGATTCATTTGCATAAATATTTTTGTTTTCTACTGCATCGTAAATGTAAAGAAAGTTAGGGATAGTTGTCAGGATGCTCTCTAAAAGTTCTTGATGTTTTTGCAGTTCGGATTCTGCCTGTTTGCGATCGCTTATGTCAAGCACAAAACTGACGCCAAACTGCTGCGTTCCTTCTAAAAATGTGCTGCCCAGAATCACCGGAACGCGACTACCATCGGAGCGAATATATTCTTTTTCAAAGGGAAAAACTGTATTTCTCGCCATCAGTTCGGCAACTTTTTCAGTGTCTAAACGCACGTATTCTGGCGGTGTCATTTCTTGCCAGTTAATTCTTCCTAAAAGCAGATCGTCCCGCGTATAGTTTACCGTGTTTAAAAAAGCGGCGTTGGCATCTATAATGAGTCCATTAATGTTCCAAAAAATTAGACCAATCATGTTAGAATCAACTATGGTTCTAAATTTGGATTCGCTTTGCCGCAACTGAGCTTCGACTTGTTTTATTTCTGTAATATCGCGGGCGATCGCTAAAACTGTTTCTACTGAATTGTCCTCAGCAAATTCGGGAATGACTCGACAGTGGTAATATATTGTGCCGCTGGGAGTGGGATAGTCAAATTCTATGGTTTCTTGTTTGCCCGTGCTAAAAACTTTGGGAAAAGCTTCGTTTAACTGGTTGCAAAAGTGCGGCGACAGTCCCAATTCTTGAGTGGTTTTGCCGATAAATTGTGCTGGGGTTTTTCCGGTTGCTGGTTCGACTGCTTGGTTGACGTAAATGTGGCGTCGCTCTCGATCGAACCGCGCTATGATGTCGGTAGAATTTTCGGCGAGCGTGCTGAAGGCTTGTTCCCGTCGGTGTAATGCTTCTTGAGTGCGGTGGCGCTCGGTTATGTCTCTGCCAAAAGACAGAATTGAAATTAGTTTTCCTTCTGCATCTATCAGTGCAGAATTGTACCACTCGCAGTAAATGACAGAGCCATCTTTAGTATAGTTGCGATTCTGGCAAATATTGCGGGCTTCGCTGCCGTCTAAGAGTTTATTTGTTACTAATTCGACTTGCTCGAAATCTTCTGAATAAACTATTGGCCATTCGTGCCAGTGTTTACCGATTATTTCTGCTGTTTTCCAGCCAAATATTTGTTCTGCCTGGGGCGACCAGCGGAGGACTCGACCTTCGCTGTCCCATTCTACAACAGCCATTGGGGAGTTTTCTACATGAAATTCCAGCCGCCTCGCGGCTTGTTTCATTTGGGTTTTTAGGGAGGAGCGAAGTTGCTTGGCTGCTGATAAGCTGTCGCCTATTTCCTGCGTGTTTGGTGCGCCGGCTTTGGCTATTTGAGCAATGATTTCTGCTGTTTGTTTTTCGAGTTCGTTCCAAGCGAGTTCGAGGGCTGATTCCGCCTGTTCTAGCTCAGTGATGCTGTTCTGAAACAGTGTGGCACTTTCGAGTGGAATTTCAGTCATATTTTTGACAGTTCGGCAACTTTTACTTTGAGAATTAAAAATTAAGGTTTAACAACTAAAAATATGTAAATTCTGATTAAATTATACATTTTTAATTTTTAGTTGGTGCGCGGAGTCGATCGTTGGAGGCGAGAAGCACTATTGGTGACTGCCGATTCAAGGATTGGCGTGCGGGCAATTGCGATCGCTCCCAAATTCTCTCGATCGCTCAGGCGCTAAGTATATTTTTGCACAGGATTGTGGTTTGGGGAGCGATCGCTCGGGGACAGACGTGACTCGGGGCGATCGCCAGCAACCAGAAAGCTGAATTATTCGTCATACAGCCGATTGCAGGCTTATGAGGTACTATCCATATCCCCCGTAGGGACACGGCACTGCCGTGTCCCTACAAAAGCTAGGCTATCAGCGAGATTTGTCAGGTTTGAGGCGATTGTTGACACGCCTTGAAACCGTCCCCACCGTACAAATGATCTCAAGTCGGTTTGGTCAATAAACAGCTAAAATATAATCTAAAGTTATTTAATCTTTAATAGGTCGCTTATGACTGCTGCTGCACCCTCTTCGATAAAAACCCAAACTCAATACGAAGCCGTTATCGGTCTCGAAACTCACTGTCAATTGAGTACGAATACTAAAATTTTCTCCAGTTCTTCTACAGAATTTGGTAATGCCCCAAATACTAATATTGACCCGATTTGTATGGGAATGCCTGGAGTGTTGCCAGTATTAAATCAAAAAGTGCTGGAGTATGCAGTGAAAGCAGGGCTAGCTCTCAACTGCAAAATCGCACCTTACAGTAAGTTCGATCGCAAGCAATACTTCTATCCCGATTTACCGAAAAATTATCAAATCTCTCAGTTCGATTTGCCGATCGCCACTGACGGTTCGATCGAAATAGAACTGGTGGACGAGGCGGGAAATTCTACTAAAAAAACAATCGGAATCACTCGTTTGCACATGGAGGAAGATGCCGGAAAATTGGTTCACGGCGGCAGCGATCGACTTAGCGGTTCTACTTATTCAATGGTGGATTACAACCGCGCTGGCGTGCCTCTGATCGAAATTGTTTCAGAACCGGATTTGCGATCGGGCGCGGAAGCTGCCGAATACGGTCAAGAATTGCGCCGAATCGTGCGTTATATCGGTGTTGGCGACGGAAATATGCAGGAAGGTTCGCTCCGGTGCGACGTGAATATTTCGGTGCGCCCGGTTGGCAGAAAAGAGTTCGGCACCAAGGTGGAAATTAAAAATATGAACTCTTTTAATGCGATCGAACGCGCGATCAATTACGAGATTGATCGGCAAATTCAAGCTTTGGAAACGGGCGAAACCATATTCCAAGAAACGCGACTTTGGGATGAAGGTAAACAGTGTACTTTCAGTATGCGGATGAAGGAAGGGGCGAGCGATTATCGGTATTTCCCGGAACCGGATTTGCCTCCGATCGAGGTTTCGGCCGATCAATTGCGGGATTGGAAAGCTCAACTGCCGGAATTGCCGGCCTCCAAGCGCCATCGCTACGAAACCGAGCTCGCTCTTTCTCCCTACGACGCGCGGGTGTTGACTGACGACAAAGCCGTGGCGGAGTATTTTGAAAAGTCGATCGCCGCTGGTGCTCCGGCTAAACAAGCTGCTAATTGGGTAATGGGTGATATCACTGCTTATCTAAAAAATGAAAAACTGGCGATCGGACAAATTCCTTTCCAGCCGCAGGATTTAGCGGAACTGCTGGGGTTAATTGATGCTGGCACGATCGGCGGCAGAATCGCTAAGGATATTTTGCCGGAGTTGCTGGCAAACGGTGGTTCTCCTCAAAAGTTGGTTGAGAGTAAAGGTTTGATTCAAATTTCGGATACCGGGGCGATCGATCGGGCGATCGATGCCGTGTTGGCCGCCAATCCCAAGGAGCTCGAACAGTACAGAGCCGGCAAAACCAAGCTGCTGGGCTTTTTTGTCGGCAAGGTGATGAAGGAAACCGGTGGCCGCGCCGATCCGAAATTGACCAATGAGTTGCTGGCGACAAAGCTTAATAGCCCAGGCTAAACAGCCGTTAACACCAATTCCGGTTGTATCGGAATTATATAGAGGACACGGCAGTGCCGTGTCCCTACCACGATCAATTGTAGGGACACGGCAGTGCCGTGTCCTCGGTTTTGATCGTGCCGGCGCAGCCGGAATTGATATAACGGGGTCGTGTAGCGGGTACAGCGGCGGGCGATCGTTTTTTTCTGAGTCCGCCGCGCGATCGTCCTTCCCGCTTTATGCTAACTTTATAATTAAATACACATTTCTTTACAATTTCTTTATGTTTAGGGGTATCACCCCTCAGTGCAGTCATGTTATATTATGTTATGTAGATGCACCCTGATGGCAAAGAGAGTTACTTCGGTAGCTCTCTATTTTTTTGTCTTTTTTTTGTGTGGGCACTGACGTAAAAATACGGATTTAATGTTATGTCAATTCCGGTAACACTCATACATGATGTAGAGGAGACGGCTTGGCCTTAGTCCCTACGCCAGAATTGTAGGGAGACGGCAGTGCCGTCTCGAAAGTTATGAGTAGTATTAATTCCGATGCTACAGGATTTGATATCAGCCATGATTTTTAATCAAAATTTAATTTAAATGGTGTTACCCCTCAGCCCGGATGTGTTATATTCTGATATGTAGATGCACCCTGATGGCAAGGAGAGTTACTTCGGTAGCTCTTCCTTTTTTTTGTCTTTTTTTTGTGGGCACTGACGTGAAAATACGGATGCCCCAGAAGTGGAGAGGAGAGAGTGGGTGATATCGATCGCCGATTAGCAATTACCGCTTTAAGTCGATTACTATCAATTTGAGTTATTAAGTAATTTTGGCAGTATGAGCGAACAAGCTAGCGAGCTAATTAAGCAGGGGATTTCACAATATCAGGCGCATCAGTTTGAGGCGGCGCTTGATTCTTGGCAGGAAGCGCTGGCGCTGTATCGCTCAATGGACGATCGCCGCCGATCGGGCGCAGCACTCGGTAATATGGGTGTGGCTTACGAAGCGCTGTTGAATTACGATCGCGCGATCGACTGTTATCAGCAGCATTTGGTGTTAGCGCGAGAAATTGGCGATCGCCGGGGCGAGGCGAATGCTTTGGGAAATCTCGGCAATGCTTGCTGTGCTCAGTCAGATTTTGCAGGCGCTATCGATTACCAGCAGCAGCGTTTGGCGATCGCGCGGGAAACGGGCGACACTCGCGGGGAAGAGGAAGCTTTGGGCAATTTGGCGCTAGCTTACGATGCTAAGGTCGATTTGCCTAGTGCGATCGACTGTTATCAGCAGCAGTTGTCGATCGCGCGCGCACACAAGGACGATCGCACTGAGCGCAGTGCTCTCAAGAATTTGAAACTCGCTTACAAATATTTAGCAGATTACGAGAAAGCTGACGAGTACCGACAGCAGCAATTGGCGATCGTCCGAAAACTGTTTTTAACCGATAAAAATAAGAACTTTGTACAACTTGCAGAAACAGTTGGTTTGAATCTTACCGAAGATTTTGCCGGAGCAGATTTAAGCGGTTTTGACTTGCACTACGCTGATTTTAACGGCGCAGATTTGCGCGAGACTAACTTCCGAGGCGTAGATTTAACCTTGGCGGATCTCAGCGGTGCTTTGCTGAGCGCTGCTATTTTAATTGATGCTAATTTGTGCAATGCCAATTTGCGGGATGCTGAACTCAGCAGCGCCAACTTGAGCGGTGCAGATTTGCGAACAAAATTGCCTAGGGCAAATTTAACTGGTGCAAATTTAAGCGGTGCAAATTTGAGCAGTGCTTATTTACCTAATGCGATTTTAGTAGATGCAAATTTAACAGATGCTGATTTAAAGAATGCTGATTTGAGCGCTGTTGATTTGAGCGGTGCGAATTTAAACGGTGCTGATTTGAGCCGCGCTGAATTAAAAAATGCCGTGGTGCAAAATACGAAGTTTGCTGGTTGTTTGGGGATTTCGGAAGCAATGAAAATTGAGTTGAGGACGCGCGGCGGGATTTTTGAGTAGAATGGGGAATGTTAGTAATTGTAGAGGGTAACAAAAGCTATGACTGCCGTAACTGCAAAACGATTCTCGATCGCCGAATATCACCGTTTGGGAGAACTGGGATTTTTCGCCCCCGATGACCGATTTGAATTGATTCGCGGAGAAATTATCATCAAGGCTGCTAAAAGTACGTTTCACTCTGTTTGTAATTCGCTGCTATTAGGAGAGTTGTACCTAATTTTGAGAAAAAGGGCGATCGTGCGCGGTCAAGAGCCGATTATTTTGTCTGCTGATAGCGAACCGGAGCCTGATGTTGTTATTGCTCGCAATCGTTCTGACAATTATTTATCTTCTCACCCGGAGCCGGCTGATATTTTGCTGGTAATTGAGGTTTCTGATTCTACTTTGAAATACGATCGCAGAACCAAGTTATCTCTCTATGCTGAATCGGGAATTTCTGATTATTGGATATTTAATTTGGTAGATATTCAACTGGAAATGCACAGCGAACCTTATCAAAAACAAAGAGGTGGTTTCGATTATCGAGTCAAACGAGTGGTTTTGCCGAATGAGGTTGTGGTAATTCCAGGTTTCCCAGATTTGTCTCTCGATTTATCTGCGGTATTTCCGGCGCAGATGGGTGAGTGAAGTTTGGTAGGGTGCGTCGCTGCGAGATATTGGATAAAACTTGCAGATTTTCTCCTAGCGACGCACCCTACTTGCCATCAGATTATATGTACCACATACACAGGTCATATGCTGTATAATCCAAAAGTGCGATTGAACTCTTCACCAAAGTAGCCCTATGACTGCTCAAACTCTCGCTCGGCCAGAACAAAGCGTCCAGCTATCGGGGATTAGTTGGCAAACCTACGAAAGTTTGCTTGCCGAAATTGGCGATGGCGTCCCGCCCCGCAAGCTACGGCAAATTCGACTGACATATAATCGCGGCAATCTTGAAATTATAGTACCTTCTGCTGAACACGAACGCTTCAAAGAAGTATTGGGTCGATTTGTGGAAACCTTAGCTGAAGAATTAGATGTGAAAATTGAACCTCTTGGTTCTACCACATTTAAACGTCCTGAACTTAGCGGTAAAGAACCAGATAAATGTTTTTACATCCAAAATATTAGTGCAGTTAAAGGCAAAAAAAGAATCGACATGAATCAAGATCCGCCGCCGGATTTAGTAGTGGAAATTGATATTACCAGCCGTTCCAAAAATAGTTTGCAGATTTATGCGGATCTGGGAGTGCCGGAAGTTTGGATTTATAATGGAGTGCGATTCAGAATCAACAGATTGGAAAATGGAGAATACGTTGAGTGCGAGATCAGTTTAGCATTTCCGAGTGTGGCTGTTTTAGAGATTGTCAGATTTCTGGAACAAGCAGAAACAATGGACTATTTGGAATTAATTAAAGCATTTCGGACTTGGGTAAAAAGCCAAATTCAGCAAAATCAATGAAGGGCGGATAAAATTAAACAAAGTTTACAATTTTAAACCACGAAAAAACCTGTGTTGTGATAAATTAGAGAGGATAAACTAATTTAAATCTCCATCACAGTCTGGCAAAGCCAGCACTTCTACCGATATGCGATCGCTAGAGTCTCACAACAAATACCCCGATTGCTTGTGGATGCAATTAGAAGCAATTCCAGTGCGATCGGTTGCAGCCCAAACTCAGCAGCTAGACATTCACTTGAGCCTCAATTTTAATGAGCATTGGGAACCCCTGCTCGCCGGCCGCGTCAAATTTGGCCTGCAAGGCGGGACGCTCAAGCTAAATCTGGAAAACTGCGAACTTCCCGTAGCATCGCGTCAGTTGGTCGGTGATTTTAAGCTGTCGCCAATCGAAGAAACGCAGCTTATTCAAAGCAGTGCAGAAGTTTTATTGACGGAAAGTCAGCGGGAATTTCGAGACAGCGAGAATGCGGAAAAAATCAAGGAAACTGACTGCACATTTTGTCACGTTTCCACAATGGGCGACGATACAAAGCCAGCTTGGATTTTTGCATCAGAACGGGGGAAACCAGTATTAAAAGGTTTGCTAAAAAGTGCCAAACTGGGAGAGTTTGCTGCCCAACCATTGCGGATAGAAGCGGCTTTTGAAGTTGCTAAAGAAGATATTTATCTAACAGATGCGGAGGGTTTGTGGCCGCACGATATCACGCCAAATCAACATTCAGTTTTAGAAAGAATCTTGATTGTATACCTGCAAGCAAATAAACTCCAACCGGCTCTCAGTTGGGCGCTATTGTCCTACAATTTGCCTCCGGTTGAACACCCCGAGGTGGAAATTTTTCCGCAAGCTGAAGCCAAATTGCAGGAAATGGTCGATCGCATTATCTCCGCTGAAACCGACGATTTTGCACAACTGGCAGAAATCGCCAATCTCAATCCAGCACTGGATTTCGCGGGTAGCAGCTTGCGCGGGACGACGTTAAGTGCAGTGGATTTTAGCAGCGCAAATCTCGATCGGGCAAATTTCCGGGGTGCAAACTTAAGCGATGCCGATTTCAGCGACGCCAACCTGCAAAATGCTAAATTCGGCGGTGCAGATTTGAGCGGCGCTTTCTTAGGAAATGCCGATTTGAGCGGCGCAGATTTGCACAAAGCAAGTCTGGCTTTAGCAAACCTCAGCGGTGCAGATTTAAGCGGCGCAAATCTGCTGGAAGTGAACTTAACGAATGCTAATTTCAGCGGTGCGAATGTCGAGTCGGCGAGGTTTGGGAATAACTCAGGACTTGCGGAGGACTTGAAGGTGAATTTAGAGCAGCGGGGAGCGATTTTTGAGGATGTTTAGTCGATAAGTGCGAATCCCTCTCATCCATCTGCGTCCATCGTGGCACGGGCCCAAAAGCCTGTGCGATGGATCGGGTCAAAAAATATCGCTTGCGTTCCTTAAACTTTTTGTAGCTTTGGCTAATAAATTTACAATTCTGCTGTTGAGCTATTGAGCGATCGCCTGACTCGATTCAATCTTTGCAGGCGAAGCTGTTCTGCCAGTAGCGTATTAATTTCTCCTAATTCTAAATTGACTTCTTGAACCTCCATACGAGTTCGGCGGAGGTTAGCTAGCAAACGTTTAGATGTTTCTGGATCGGGGATGCGCGGTTGTTTATTCATGGCAAGTTGTATTCCATCTTAACTTCTTCAATACTACGCTCCAGTGCCGGAATCCTTGCTTGGGTTCGTGCTATAGCTCGTTCTAGTAATTGTAGCATATCACCAGAGGCAACAGGTTGAGCTTGGGCAATTTGAAGCTGGATAGTAGATAGTTGAGAGTAGGAAGATTCAGCATCATCGGCTGCACTTTTCATTTCATCTAGTGCCGCAATTGTTGCCTCGGTCTCTCCAAATAGTTCAAAAATGGTTAATTCCAAGGCTGAAGCTTCATTAACAATATCTAAAGCCTGCTGTTTTAATTGATTTATAATTTCAGTAGTTCTTGATGGTAAATCAGCCATATTTACACCCCTAAAATAAGTTATTGTAATAAAAATTTAACATACCATAGTGTAATCGATCAACATCCGAAGCAGTTCACAATCATACCGAAATCCCTTTCATCCATCAGCGTCCATCGTGGCACGGGCCCAAAAGCCCGTGTTCCCGAATCGGTTCAAAAAAGAGCGTGAAGCGAAGCTATCTTCCCGCAGGGGTTAGGTGAAGGATAGGGAATCGCCCTGGAGCAAAAAGAGCGATGGCTGCGCCCCGGCTTGCGCCTACGCACTTTACCAAAACAAATTATCCCTCATCCTCCGACTTAACAGGAGCACGTCCAGAAATCACCATAAATCCCACAGATTCCAGAGTCATGTGCGGGCGGCGAATACCAGCTAAAACCGCTTGACTCAACAAACTCTCCATACTAATTTCATCAGCCAAAACTGATTCTAAAAGCTGTTCCGATTTAGAAAGTCGATTCAAGCGCAATTGCAATTGATTCACCCGATTTTCCAGTTGGATTTCAGCACTCACCGCTGATTTGTCGCACATTTGTACAAAATCCGATCGCCCGCGCAGCAACTCCTCCGATACCACCCGCCCCTTTTGGCAAAAGTCATCCCATTCCAGCGGATCGATAAAACTATCAATCAGCGCAATGCGATTTTTCGACAAATTGTAATCCCGATTCGGCCCTCCTTTCCCCTTATAAGCCCGCTGCAAAATCGCTAGAACTTCTGGATCTTCTACCAACAACATCGACTCATTACGAGCATCTACAAACACAGTTTGAAAAGTCGGCAAAAACAGAGCATCAGCCCGTCGCTGCAAAGCTTTCAGATTGTAATTTTCGATATTTTGTGACTGCAAAACTTGCTGTGCAGGCTGCACATCAGTCTGGATTGAATAATTAAATTGAAAGCCGAACCATTCCATCCCTTCCTCCGAATCCCAGCTTTCATCGTGCCGCCACATAGCAAAAGCTTGTCCGCGATCGTCCCAGCGAATATAAGAACCAAGTGCATCGATCAATCCCTCCCCAATGCGGTAAAGAGCGACATCGGTATTCTGATGAGCAATGCGTCGGTTGTAACTACCATACTGCTGACAATAAGGAATCAATCGCGTTCTCAAATCATTCGATGGAATTAACGTTTTTTGAGTAGGTTGATAGCGCATCAACCCGGATATACTCGGATGTTCGACTTGTTTGAAGTGGAGAGCTTGACACAACCAACCTTCCGTAGCCCGCTGCATTTCTTTATGCTTAGCATCGCAGTTATCGAGAGATTCAAAATACTGAGATGCCGTATCATCAAGAACATCAATTTCATCTAGAACGTACTGTTCGTCAATTTTGACTTTCTCTGCTTCGATCTCAGTTTTAATCGATGCAATTTCGCTGGATAAGCCTTTTGCTCCTTCTGCAAACAACTTTTCTTCAAGCTTTAGCAGTTTTTCATCAGCATAAAATTGAAGGCTGGAAATAGATTTGTTGAAAATATCAAACCCGTCTTTTAAGACTTGATACCAAGCTTCGTGGGGACTCTCAGGCAAATCTGGGCCTGCAAACAAACAAAATTGTACTCCCATTTTGCTGCCAATACGATCGACTCTGCCGAGTCTTTGTTCTAGCTGGTTGGGAAACCACGGTAAATCGAAGTGAACTAACCAATCTATGAATTGCAGATTTACTCCTGCTTCGGCCGATCGATCGCACACTAAGATAAAACAATGCGGCTCAGTCTTGAACCGATGGAGACTAGCCTCAACATCATCAGCAGATATGCCCGTCTCATGGCTGGCGATCGCCTTTTTACCAAAGATTTTAGCTAAATTGTCCGCAATCTCTTTACAAGTTGCCGTAAAACTGGTAAAGATGACAATTTTCGGGAAACGTTCGCCCGGAATCGGCCGTTTAATTTGCTGTTGAATTCTCGACAGCAAATCGCGAGGATTGCTGTGGTACTCGCGCGGAACCTTCAAAGAAACTGCGAGAAATCGCAGAATGGCGATTCGTAACAACGAGAGTCTGTCGAGTCCTTCCTGGGGCTTTTCTACCGTGTTGAGCAAGGTTTCCAGAATTTCTCTTTCTTCGGCAAACAGCGCAGTTTTGGTCAATATTGCCGTGTCCTTTTGTCCGAATTCGCGATCGAGTTCTGGAGTCGATTTTTTCTGCAAACGAGCTTTGACAACCTGTTCCAAAACATTCAACCAAGTACCAGAAGCGCGGAAAAACAGCAGAAAAATTTTCTGATATTCGCTCGACTTAGGAGCGGCTGAGCGCCATTTATCGAGTACAGTTTGAATTTCCGACCATTGTTCGTCATTCAGATCGTACTCATTTTTGGGAACAGCATCTCGCTCAAAAATCACATCTTCAACTGCATCCCGGCGGTTACGAAGAATGCGGCGGTGGAGGCGGTAGGTATCTTTAACGTGAGAGCGAATAGTTTGGACAAGGCGAGTTAGTTCTGTGGTTTCTTCTGTTTTCAAACAACTTTCTAACTCAGTTGCTAATCCGATCAAATAATCATCTTTCGCAAAAAGCTTGCGGAGTTGAGCTAGTTTTGTTTGCAAAACAGCAGGCTTGGCGTTTTCTCGGAAATCCAGCAAGATGCGACCAATTTCCTGACGGTTTTGCACCCGTTCCTTGAAACTTTCCAGGTCATCAAGACGGTAAGTTGTCGGGTCTAGCAAGTGCAGCATCGCCAGAAAATCTTGCTCGCGCCCGATCGCAGGAGTCGCAGATAATAACAATACATTTTTGCTTTTGTGAGCGAGTTTCTGGCAGAGTTCAAAGCACTGCTGCTGAGCGCGATCGCCATTTGCCATAGCAGCCACATCGTGCGCTTCATCAATAATCAAAAAATCTAGGTTAGCATTGCGGCTAACTTGATTGTTGATTTCGTTAATGGCAACAAGCTGGACTTGATCGGCAAAATGAGACAAATAGAACTTATTTTCTAACTCTTGTCGCCACTGTTCGAGCAGGTATTTGGGAACCAGTACCATAGCGCGTCCGTTGGGTTCGTCGAGTAGAAATTGGCGGAGAATTGTGCTGGCTTCTACTGTTTTCCCCAGTCCTGCTTCGTCGGCCAACAAATAGCGCACGATCGGGTCTTCTAGGACGCGCCGGACGACTTCAACCTGGTGCGGGTAGAGGTCTATGTTAGCAGAAATTAATCCGGTCATGCCGCGGCTGACGGCCCGCTGTTCGATCGCAGATTGAACGAATGCCGATCGGCGATCGTGAAAATAGGGTGTTTCTTGACCTTTGACTGCTAAAATGTCGATCGGATCGGCGATCGGGATATTGCAGCGGACATAAAGCTCAGCTTCGACAGCTTGCAAACTTTGGCTGTCTGGGAGGTCAATTTCGTACTCTAACTTATCTTCATCCCAGTCATAAACTCGACCAATTATCCACCTTTCCTGACTTGTACTCCAGAGGTAGCAGCGAGTTTGGCGCTGAAGTCTGGCTTCTTGTAGCAAACTTAGGGGTACTGTTTTGTGGAGGCGGTTTTTAACTGAGCAAAAATATTCAATTAGCGCCTCCGTGCGGGAGTATTCGACAACTTTTCCGATTCCCAAATCGTTTTTGGGCGATCGAACTAACGAACCAACATCAATCATAGTTAAAAACCTTTAAACTTCGGCAATTGAAATTGCTACTATACAAATTTTCTTCCCAGCAGAGGGGGACTAATAGAAAACCTTTAAACTTCGGCGATTTAAATCGCTTTTACACAAACAAAGTCCGCCTAGTGCGCGGACTAAGAGAAGTCACCTACAATTTAAAGCGGACGGTGGGGCTCGAACCCACGACGTTCAGCATGGGAAGCTGACATTCTACCACTGAATTACGTCCGCGCTTAGTCTTTTTTACCTTGTAGGAATTGGGGTCAAAACTGACTAGAAGAACATTGTACACCTATTTTCTGATTTTGATCGTGGGATTTTGAGTCTTGGACACGGCGATGTCAACTGAAGCTGTCAGCCGGCAAAATTCGTTAGTGAACCCGCGAGTCCGACAGGGGTTTAAACCCCTGCCGGACTATTGGTTGTACCCTTAGACGAAGCGCAAATAGTTGCTGTCAAGGCCAAAGGAAGAAACTGGTTGGACGATCGCAATTAATTCATCCGAACCCGCAGTTTTCTTGAAAAGAGCGTTTCCAACAGGCAATCCTGCGGGAGAAGCGCCCAACACGTAAGTGCTCGGAGCGCCTTGAAGTTGGATGATATCTTCGATCGGGTTAAAGCCCACAATCTCTAGTTGAGCTTGGGCTTGCAATGGGCAAAGGATATAGCCTCTTCATCAAGATATCCTGCGATCGCCATTTCAATTAGTGCCCACGTCCAAACTGATCGGACTATTCTGAACTTGAGAGCGTGAAGCGAAGCTATCCCCTAGGGAATCGCCTGCGTTCGGCCAGTCGCTCGTCGCTGCTTTTGCTGTAGCAAATTGACAGTTGTGCGCCCTTCTGGAGTTGACCCAATAATCCTGCCATCATCCAAGGTAAAATGTCCGGGCCAGTTCTGCGTCCGGGCGTTGAACAGGAAACTAAAAGCGCTAGTCTGGGGATCGAAAGAACCGAGGTCTGTCCCTTTATATCGGTTGGACCGCCAGCAAGCCAAGGCGAGATTATCGGCATCACTTGTACCTCCGTGCTTGAGAGCAATTATGTGGTCAACTTCATGAGGGAAGAAACTCAAAGAAATTCCCAGCAGACAATACTCGCAGCGGTAGGAAGCGCGTTCTTCAACGTATCGTCGCAGGGTAGCAGAAATATAAGTCACAAATTAAGATTGGCGGGTGAGATAAGGCAGGTTGCCCATTTTTAACATAATTACTAGATGTTCAATCCGTTCGTATTCATCTAGTTCTATTAGTTCTGTTGAAGTGATTTCACCAGCTTTACTGCGTGTTACCAATATCCGCAGGCGTTCTTGCATTTCAGGGGTGCGACGGAAAGCTGCGATTTCTTCCGCTGTGGGTGCTAGCAAGAAAGTTTAAAATATAGCGGTAGGTGCGGGAGGGCAACACTGGTTGCTCGACGCACAAGCGGAGAATTTCTGGCAGTTGTTCGCCCAAGAGTGCGAGTTGCTCTGAGAGCTCGTCGGGGACTTCAATGGTGATGGTTGTCACTGGTAAAACCCTCAAATTGCAGGAGCTACTACTTATTCTAAGGCTTTGGGAGGAAGATCGATCGCCCTTTTTGGATAAAATCAAATAAATTGCGATCGCCTATCCTTCAACAAAGCGATCGCCTGCATCTATGCTTTGCTGTAGAAAATAATCGGAAATGTCTGATAAATCTTGACTCCCATCAATCGTAATAACCAAACGTTTGATACTGCTGATTCTTTCGCAGTTTGCACTTTCGCTATCAGTTGAGCAAGCACCACATCTCCTTCTAATACTTCACCACATTGTGCTTGTTCCCGTGCGATGTCAATTTTTCTACGAGTCGCTTCAGCCCAGGTCAAGTATTCTGGAGTACAATCGTAATCGGGTAGCGCAGCATCATCATCAATCAGCAACAGCAAGGCGGTATTGAGGGCCTCTTCTAAAGAGGGATATTTCCCTTGTTTGACCAGGGTTTCGAGAACTTGCGTTTGCGCTTGGCTGAGGGTGATTTGCATTGTCTATTCGACCCAGATTAGAGGATATTTATACTGTATTGTAGCAAATTGCCTGTAGGCAAACCATACCGTTTCCCTACCCGGAGATATTCGATCGCACTTTCTTCCCTTTCCCCTTCCCCCGCACCAGATTAAAAATCCAGATTTGCAAACCATCCATATAGGTGAAAATCACCGGAATCACCACCAGAGTCAACATCGTAGAAGTCATCAAACCGCCGATTACCGCCATCGCCATCGGGCTCCGAACCCCAGAACCGGCACCAATTCCCAGGGCGATCGGCATCATTCCAGCGATCATCGCGATCGTCGTCATCAAAATCGGCCGCAACCGCGCCACACCCGAATCCAGTGTCGCCTCATACATCGGCTTCCCTTCCTTCTGATTCAGAATCGCGTAATCCACCAACAAGATCGAATTTTTCGTCACAATTCCCATCAGCAACACGATCCCAATCAAAGCGTACAGCCCCAAAGACTTCTGCCCTACCAGCAATCCCAGCAGCGCGCCCCCTACCGACAAAGGCAGTGCAGCCATAATTGTTACCGGGTGCAGGAAATTCGCAAACAGCAGCACCAAAACAGCGTAAATAAACAACACCGCCGTGCCCAAAGCCCCCGCAAAACCGCTGAATATATCCTGCATTACTTTCGCATCTCCAGACGCTTCCTGCTCAACGCCAGGGGGCAGAGGATTCATCGCAGGCAGTTGTTTCACCGCAGCGGAAGCTTCTCCCAAAGTCGTACCCTGCAACAAATTGCCCTCTACAGCTACTTGGCGAGCTCGATCGTAGCGATCAATCTGAGAAGGCCCACTACCCAAAGCAATATCCGCTACCGCCCTCAATGGCACCAAAGTATTATTTTTACCGGGTACTTGTAGATTTTTAATTGTTTCGATATCGCTGCGAAACTGCGAGGCTAACATCACATGAATTGGAATTTGTCTATCTGGCAAATCAAATTTAGCAAGATTCGAGTCAATATCTCCAATGGTTGCTAAAGACGCAGTGCGAGCAATTTGTTGCACAGATACACCCTGATCCGCCGCCCGATTTGGATCTGGTTTAACTAGAATTTCTGGCTTCACCAAACTCGCACTAGATTGTACTTCAATCAATCCTGGAACCTGACTCATTTGTTGCGTCAGCGCCAGGGCTGTTTTGGTTAAAGCCTCGGGATTTTCGCTTTTTAGGACGATCGACATTTGCTTTCTACCGCCCACTCGCCCTTGAGCAAAACTGAGCCGCACACCGGGGACATCACTGAGTTTGGGGCGCATTTCCTCTTCAAACCGCTGTTGTCCAATCCGTTGGTTTGCGGGTTTCAGCTTCACATAAAGCGTCCCTGTATTCACGCCGCTAGCACGGGCACCACCTCCGCCACCCCCGGAGACGGTCGGAGAACCTTCAGTCTCTAAAACGCTATCTACGGCCCGATGGAGGAGCAATATTTTGGTTGCTTGTTGTACTGCTAAATCTGTCTGTTGGAGAGTGGAACCGGGAGGAAGTTTGATCGAGACTGTCGAAAGTCCTGTATCATCGCGATCGATAAACCCAGTCGGAATGAAAGGTATTAACTGAAAACTTCCGAATAATAAAGCCACAGCCATAATTAGGACGATCGCCCGATGTTTCAAAGCCCAAATTAACAGCCGTCGATACTGATAGGATAATTGGTCTTTTTTTAACTCTTTCTGTTGGTGTCCTTTCTCTTTAAACAAATAAGCCGCCATCATCGGAGTGACGGTGCGCGCTACCAACAATGAAAATAAAACCGATGCTGATACAGTCACTCCAAAAGGTCTAAAAAACTGACCCGGAATTCCCGGCATAAAAGCCACCGGCGCAAACACCGCAACAATCGTCATCGTCGTAGCGACAACCGCCAAACCAATTTCAGCAGAAGCATCCAAAGAAGCTTGATAGGGAGTTTTTCTCATCCCAACATGGCGTTCAATATTTTCAATTTCGACGATCGCATCATCTACTAATACTCCCACGACTAGCGCCAATGCCAACAAAGTCATGCTGTTGAGGGTATAGCCCAAAACTCGAAGCACCGCAAAAGTAGGAATTGCCGACAGCGGTAAAGCCACAGCAGCAATCAGAGTTGCCCGCCAATCCCGCAAAAAGATTAAAATAGTGATGATCGCTAAACCCGCCCCTAAAAACAAAGCATCAATAGAAGCTTCATAGGAATCTCGGATGTGGTCTGCTAGAGTATAAATAAGTTCCAACTTAATATCAGTTGGCAAAGTTTTTTCCAATTTTTTTACAGATTCTCGCACCGCTTCTTCGACTGTCACCAGAGTGCTGCCGGTACTACGGAGAATTGAAAAAGCCACTACAGGTTTGCCATTTAGTCGCGCCGCCTGACGCGCTTCTGCATAGCCTTCATCAACTTTCCCCAAACTGGTGAGAGGTACAAATCCACCTTTTGGTAAGGTGATTTGATAGGCTTTCAACTGTTCGATAGTTTTCGCACTACCGATGGTACGAACTGTTTGCTCGGAATTGCCAATTTCGGTGCGCCCGCCTGGTAGATTGATATTAAAATTGCGAATTTGGTCGTTAACTTGGGTAGCTGTAATCCCGAGACTTTGCAATTGTTCGGGGTTTAAATCAACTCGAATATCCTTGTCTCTACCTCCGATACGCTGCACTTGAGCTACACCTTTGACCGAGAGGAGGACGCGGCTGATGTTTTAGTCGATTAATTCGCTTAACTGTTCTACGGTTTGGCGATCGGAAACCACAGCATAGGACATAATCGAACTGCCGGCAAACTCAACCCGCTTGACAACGGGGTCATTAATGTCTTGGGGCAGACTTTGGCGAATTTGGGCGATCGCATTGCGGACATCATTCGTAGCGCGATCGCTATTTGTACCCAATAAAAAGTTAACAGTCGTATTAGAAGAACCATCATTAACTGTCGAAATAATGTGGTCAATATTGCCTAAACCAGCAACAGTATCTTCAATTTTTTTTGTAACTTGAGATTCAAGTTCTGCCGGATCTGCTCCCGGTTGGCTGACAGAAATCGAAACAGAAGGGATATCGATATTCGGCGAATCATCGATGCCCAAAACTGGAAAAGATACTAAACCTACTATTGTTAGGATTAAAAATAAGACAATAGTAGGAACAGGTTGTTTAATCGACCAAGCCGAAATGTTAAAAGACATAATTTGTTATGGGTTATTGGTTATTGGTTGGTTCGGTAAAAAATGGAGGCATAACCTAGCAACAAGTAATCAAAAACATATCTGCGTTCATCAGCGTTTATCTGCTGTCATCTGCGGTAAAAAAAGCCAAATATCTAAAAATTTGTTATTGGTAATTGGTCACCAATAACAAATAACCCATAACAACTGACTATTTAACAACCTTAACCCGATCGCCATCCTTGAGATAACCAGCCCCAGCAACAACCACTCGATCGC
>ENA-OFCE01000414-OFCE01000414.1-metagenomes-genome-assembly--contig:-NODE-414-length-28746-cov-6.836708_pt1 | contig 28746 bp, 33 predicted proteins | sample MGYA00153388_OFCE01 | MGnify analysis MGYA00153388 | reverse complement strand
CTGCCGGCAAGACGGCGCTCAAATCACCATAGCTTCGGTGCCTTGAACAGCCACCTGTGGCGGTCGCCGCGGTTTCCTCCCTCGAGGCTTGTGCGACACCTGCCCTCAGGTCGTGGCCGATCGACGCGCGTATGCGTTCGCCGGGCAGGTGTCCCACAACCCTAAACAGTTCCGGTCGTGCGATTGATCAGGAAGTCGCGATGCCAATGACCGGTTTCAAAGTACAGCCGCCATAGGGCGACAGCCGGTTGAACGCGCCCATTCTTTAAAGCGGACCCTCACGGTGTTACTGCCCCGATCAGACAGCCGATGAATGCAGTATGTCAGCAGTGCGATTAGCCAAAGTGGCGCTGCCGACCCCAAGCGGATGTACGGCTCGCGCGATTCAGTTCCGCACAGCGGTCATTCAACGGCTTGACGTAGCTAACGTTGGCCGCAGTCCACTGGCCGCCGCGGCGCTGCTCTTCAGCCAGTCGGCTCGGGGCGCGTACTACCGCCGAATGTCCTCGCGGATGGACAAGCCCAAGGCCGTCACCGCGGTGGCGCACAAGCTCGCGAGGCTGATCCACACGATGCTGACCACGGGCGGGGAATACACCGGCCAAGGCCAAACCGAACTCGGTGAGCTCCGAAAACACGTCGGCGGGCATCCCGTCGAACGGTGTGCACATGCGCGTCAGGATCGGTGCGGGTATGGTTGGGACTCCTGCTTCGATGAACATTGTGCGGCAACACTGTGCCACCACTGGGCGCGGCGCCCGCAGAATGTATGCATGAACGCCATCGGTGCAAGGGAAGAGATCGCCAGGTTCTTGACGAGCCAGGATGCGCAGACGCTGGCGCAGGTGCTGCTGGAGCTGGCCGAGGATCACGCGCCGGTCTACCAACGCCTGGAGCGATTGAGGCTGCGCAACGACCCGGCCGCAATGAGGGCGCAATTCACCCGGCAACTGCAGCGATGGGACACCAACGACCGGTTTGTCCGCTACCAGGACGCTGCGGCCTTTGGCAGGGAACTCGATGTATGGGTCGCGCAGGTGCAGCGCGAAGTGCTGCCGCGTTTCCCGGGCGAGGCGATGGCGCTGTTTGCAGCGTTCCTGGAACTCGACTGCGCGGTGTTCGAGCGGGTCGACGACGATGGTGGATACGTCGGCGGAGCTTTTGAACTCGCGTGCCGGCTATGGTTAACAGCCGCGGCTGCGGTCGGCTTGTCTGCGGCCGAGATCGCGAACCGGGCGTCGGCCATGCTGTCTGCTGACAACTACGGCGTACGCTCGGGGCTCAAGAGGGCCATCGCGCGCTGAGACGACGCGCCACAAGCCGTTGCCCGAAAGCAAGAGTTTGGAAGGGGGAGGACGAATGGCCAACAACGAAACTGCCCGGCTGGCCGTGCTGATCGATGCGGACAACGCGTCGGCCAGCGTGGTGAAGGAGCTACTTGAAGAAGTGGCCAAGTACGGCACAGCCACCGTCAAGCGCGCGTACGGCGACTGGACCACCACCAACCTCGTGGGCTGGAAGGAACACCTGCATCGTCACGCCATCCAGCCGATGCAGCAGTTCGCCTACACCAAGGGCAAGAACTCTACCGACTCGGCGTTCATCATCGACGCGATGGACCTGCTGTATGCCGGCAACCTGGATGGCTTCTGCCTCGTATCGAGCGACAGCGACTTCACCCGCCTGGCCACGCGCATGCGAGAGGCGGGCAAGGTGGTGTACGGCTTTGGCGAGCGCAAGACGCCCGAACCGTTCATTGCGGCCTGCGACAAGTTCATCTTCCTGGAGGTGTTGAGACGCCCAACCGAGGCAGCGGCACCCCTGGCGGTGTCAGACGTGCCGGAGCTAAGGGGGTTGTTGACCCACGCCATCACGGAAACCTCCCGCGACAGCGGTTGGGCGTCGCTATCGGCAGTGGGGTCGTTCATCAACAAGAACAACACCTCGTTTGACCCACGCAACTACGGCTTCACCAAGCTGAGCGAACTGGTGCGCAAGCAGGCCTATCTTGAGGTCAAGGAGACTACGGATCCGTCGGGCTTCAATCATCTGTCTGTGCGAGCGCGGCCTATCGTGGCGTGATGCCAGCCCGGAGACCTACGGCAAGCTGCATGGTCGCCGTTCGACGCTGAATGGATGTCGTACTGACCAACCCAATAGCCCGGCGGCTTCGGACTGAATCTGGTCATTCGCAGTTCACGGCGCGAACGACCGCTGTGGCATTTGCCGGACACTCGACGGCGCGAGCCTGTGCCACCGTGAGCGGTAACGGGCTGAATGCAGCCGGGGCTGGCAGACGGACGAACACTTGCGTCAGGAGTCGAGATGCACGTAGCTGTCAAGTCCCGGCTGTTTCTCAATGGAATTGACGAAGAGTTGAGGCTTGTCAGCGCGCCATCTGCGCAGCGCTTGAATGGGCGATTGGTGCTTCAGAGCGCGTTGCGGTATGAGGTGGTTGTAGGTCAGCAGATAGTGCGCGAGTGTGACGTCGAGCTCGGCGGCTGAGCCGAATCTTGTTTGTTGGACGACGTCGCTGATTCGGCCGTTGAAGCGCTCGACCATACCGTTGGTTTGAGGATGCTTGGGCGGGCACAGACGGTGCTCGATGCCCATGGACAGGCACACCAAGTCGAATGCATGCTGGCCGGAAGGCGACTTTGCGGTGCTGGTGAAGCGGTCGGTGAACTGGCTGCCGTTGTCGGTGAGGATCGTCTTGATCCTCATCGGCGCAGCCCGCTTGAGCCGACGCAGGAAGTCGGTACTGCTCTTGTCGGACTGGTCGCGGTAGCTGCGCATGAAGACCCATCGCGTGGCGCGGTCGATGGCCACGAAAAGGTAGCGCCGGTGGGTCTCATCGGGCATCTGCGGCAGGTATTTGATGTCGATGTGCAGGAAGCCGGGCTCGTAGTCCTTGAAGGTCTTCAGCGGCTTGGCCTGGCCCTCGATCTGAGGCTGCAAGCTCTTGAGGTCGGAGACCCCGTGGCGGCGCAGGCAGCGGTCCAGGCCCGAACGAGAGACGTGCGGGTTGATGAACTCATGGAGCACCGCCAACAGATCGTCCAGGGGCAGCAGCAACGTGCGTCGCAACTCGACGGCCAGCAGTTCCTGGGCCGGGTTGAGCGTGGTGGACAGCTTGTGCGGCCGGTGCGAGCGGTCTTGGGCGTGCTCCCGGCCCTTCCACTTGCGCGCGGTGGCTACCGTGATGTTGTAGCGCTCGGCCAGCTCAGTCAGCGACGCCGTCGACGCCTTGATCTCGGTGCGTGTGCGCGGCGTGGTGCGCGCCAGCGGGTGAACTTGGCTCATGACGGCTGCTCCTGTGCAAATGACTCGATCAGTGCCAGCATCACCTCCCGCGCTCGGAACAGCGGCCAGCTACGAACGGGTACATGATCACACGGGACGGATCACGTAGCCGACGCCGGCACCAGAACGAGACTTGTCGACACTCAAAGCGCACTTACGTCGAAGTTCCAGGCGTGTTCACGGAGCTCGCCAGCAGCGGAAAGTCGAGCAAGCACAGCTCCGGCAAATGCGCCGACGAATGGCGTCGCCACAGAGCGCCCTGCAACAAGCGTGGTTCCGCACTCGTCGCCGCTCTCCTGCAATAGCCTGCGGTAGGCGGGTTTGGAGATGTCCACCGCTCGACTCGCCTTGAGGTCAGCACCTGCCCAGATGTCGCGCGCCAGCCGCTTGCTTGGGAAGGCGTGTGCCTGAATCCGGGTGAAGCCGTCCACACCGTCGCCGATGCCTGCCTCCAGGACACAACTGCTATGCAGCCTGTCCAACGCCCTCCGGAGGGTCAGGGTGTCGACGGCCACGATGCAGAGCTGGTGCTCGGATTCAACAGGGCCGGCGTCGAGGGCAAGGCGCACTGAATCCCGTTGCACCGTCACCCCCAGTGCTTCGAGGCGCTCGGCGACTGCATCGGTCTTCTGGCGACCAACGTCGGCCGCATCGACCAGCAGGCAGGTGCTCAAGCTGGACGCTGAAACCTTGTCATCGTCAGTTAGTCTGACCACGACAGGACGCTGTTCTGCTGAACGCAGCATGAGGGTCCACAGATAGGCCTGCCCAAGGTGTCCTAGACCGATGAGCCACTGGCCCCTGGCGGCAGCCGACCAGTTGTTCCCCGGTAGCTTGAATGGAATCTCTCGCAGCCCAGCCTGGGGGGCTCTGCGGTAGATGTGCTGAAAGGCCTGATTGAGCGCTGCTCCGGCGCCGGCGACGCCGGCTTCGACGGAACTGTCTGGCTCTGACGTGAACGACGCGCCCGGCGTGAGCGCGAAACCGTCGCTTCGCAGGTGGAGCCCGAGCCAAAAGCCGTCCGACGTCGCCTCGCCAGCACCAACGCAGATTGTCGGCACGTGCACATCGTCCCTGGCTTCGAAACGAACACCGCACGACACTGCCACCTCGCCCAGCGTTTTCCCAGTGAACCACGCGAGCGTGCACATCTCGTCGAGCGGGCCAAAGAGCTCGATGCCGCCCAAAAACGTCTTCGGCCCCGCGCGCAGCAAGGTCAGCACGGCAGCCTCGGCGCCCGGGGAGGACTTGAAGCCGGGCGCGACCTGCAGGCGGAGCCGGAACGATGCAAAGAGAGCGATGGCCTCCTGGTAGGACTGGACGCGGCCCTCGTCCATGGCGAGCTTCATCGTACGGTTCAGGGACTCAGCGAGTTTCATATGCACCTCAGGTGAGACGTACGGCTTCAGCGGCCGTTTCGCGGAACATGGACTGCCACCTGCCGCAACCACCGAACAAGTGCACACCCAGGTCTCGGGGGTCGGTCGCGCCGTTGGCGAAGTTCGGCACGATGAGCGCCACGTGCCCGGCCATGGACACAATCGGATGAGCCCTGTCGGACTGGCTCTGCGCGGGGCCGAACGGATGAGTGTGAACGTCGGCGACCACTTGTAGACCGACGGCATAGCAGTGCTCCCAGGCTCGAGCCATCTCTTGGGCCGTGAAGGCGACGTAGGCGTGCCGCTGGCTGCTCTCCGGCGCCACCTTGTCGTACATCAGGTACGACGTGACGCATCGCCGACCACCGTCCATGGTGCCGAGCAGGAACGCGCCCGACTCCTTCACGCCCATCCCCGACCTTGCCAGATCGCCAACCAGGGCCACATAGAGGCTGCGCGGAATCTCAAGCAGAGGGAGCGACATAGTCATCCCCGTTCAACATGGTCCAGACGACTTCCAGGTAGCGCGAGATGCCAACGGTCGGCGACCAGGCCCAGGCTGGATGCAGGTCCAGCCAGACCTCGTGTCCGCCGATGCTCGCCCGGTCGCACGGGATATAGAGCGCGGTGCCGCCCTGCCAGTCCGTACGCAGCGCGCTGCCGAAGCGCGCGCCGGTGCGGGGCCAGCGGTCGGCCGAAAGCCAACGACCGGTAGAGAGGTCCCAGAAGGCACCGGTGGGCATCGTGGGATAGCCGTCGCACTGCAGGCGCAGCGTGAAAGCGCGGCCGCCCTTGGCGAACACGTCAACAAACACGTATGGCCAAGCGGCGTCGCGCAGGCGCCAGCGGGCGTCCATCTCGCCCAGCAGGAAGGGCGCGGCCTCCAGATGCTCCAGCAGTTTTGCCTGATCGGTGCTGACCGATGCGTCGCCATTCACCGTGTAGGAGCGGACGAGGTCGAAGGTTGCAGTGCAAGTGCGGACTTCGACGTAATTACCCACGTGCTGGTCTCGCGTGGGTTGAACGTTGGTGCCCGCGACCTGCAAAACCAGTTCGTTGGCGTCGGCCTGGTTGATTCCGAGCTGACGCAAGGCCCAGCGCTTGATGCGCCCCATGCGGGTGGCCGGCAAGAAGCGGCGGTCAACGATGCGGCCGGCGTAGCGGACCTTGACGTCAACCAGCAGGCAGTGGCCGACATGAATCACGCGGCCGCGCTGCAGGTTCTCCTCTTCGGCGTACTCGCGGGTGGCCTCCTCGTCGTCGGCCTCGTCCGACACCTTAAGGTCAGCGGTCAGATGCTCCACCGGCAGGGCAGCCAGGACCGCCTTCGGCACCTCTTCGGCCGCGAGGCCCTCAGCCACCTTGATGACCAGGCCTTCCAAGGCAAAGGGGGCCTGAATGATGATGCGCTTGTGCATGATTGACCTTTTGCTCGGCCTGCGACTGCAAGCCTCATCTAGTCAATCGGGGCTAGAAAGATTTCCCGTACGCGCCAGTACCTTCGGTTTCAGAAAGCGGGTCAGTCGTCCTCAGAAGGACGCTTGCTGCAGGGGAACATGTAGGGACAGGAGTGGCAGACCCTGCCGTTCTCCGGGATGCCAGCAAAGTTACCCGCGCAAAGGTCGAATGCGAGGCCTTCGTACCGCGCGGGTGTCTTTCCTGTCACGGCTCCGACAGATTGCCTCACGTCATCGGCCAGCGTGGCGATCTCAATCGCCATCCTCGCACCCCCGTTTTTGTGGTGTGCGTTCAACAACGCAGCCAGCGGCTGCTTCATGGCATTGAAGGTCCGGTTGTTTGGCCGGATGAAGCGAAGCGTCTTGACTCCGTTGACCATGACGACCTGGTCGGGCTGGAGCCCAATCTTGAGCGGTCCTAGCGCTATCGTTGTCGCCGGCCCACCGATGCCGCCCTCTGCATACCATTTCCGACCGCGCGAGACACGCTCCTCGACGCGCCTTCTGATGATTTCCGCGACCTCATGTTCATGAAGGAGGGGGAACTGGCTAATCGCCTTTTCCACACAGTCCCGCCATTCTTCACCCGCGAGTAACGAAGGGTCGGCTGCGAGTTCGCCTAGAACCCGTTTCGTCGCCAGGTCTATCGCACGGTGCAGCTTTAACTCGTCACGTTGTGAGCGCGCTCCACGGGACGACATCTCTGACTGGCGAGGGCACCTTTTGAACTCCAGGAAGTCCTCCAGCGACACCTCGGACTCTTTGGCCTCCTTCAATGCGGGCCCAACTTCGGCTTGCGACCGGTCCCATGGCCCATGGAGTGCAGTCAACAGGCCGTTTAAAGCTGATGGCAGCTGTTGCGATGCAGTGGTGCAGACGGTCAGATGGAACCGCGGCCGCGACACCGCTACATATAGAAGGTTGTGCCGTTCGTTCCTGTGAACATCGAGCGCCTTGCCAGCGTCGAGCACCGCATACGGGATATGGCCATTGGAGTTGGGTCTGCGCGTCGGTTCGTACGTAGACGCTTTCACATCCACGAAGTGCACCGCGTCGAACTCCAGCCCCTTGCTTCCATGTGCAGTCAAGACGCGGACTGCATCCATCCCTTCGGCCTCCGGCGGAACGGACCGCATGCTCCGGTCTTCACCTAAACGGACGCGATCTCGGATTCGTTGGGGAAGGTTCTTGACCGTTGCCCAGCGCCCCGTCCCGTCAGGCGTGCGACAGAAGAAGACGAACTGCCAGACTGCCATCAACGCGTTGGCTGCCGCCTGACCTGGCGTTGAGGCGAACTCGCGAAGCCACTCGCCGTCCTCCAGCAATATCGATGAGAGTGCCGCCCAAGGTGACTCGTTAGCATCGAAAAGCGAGCACAGGCGCTTCAGCGTCTGCAAAGCCGCTGCGTCTTCCTGGCAGAGCCCGTCCCCGGTCACGTCTCTCCATCCAACCTTCTGCTCCTTGGTCTGGAGCAGGAGCGTGTCGGCACCTAGCCGGCTGAGTTCGATACATGAGGCATGCCAAGACCGCAAAAGGTTGGTTCCGCGGTCATCAATGGCCAGCTGCAGCAGGCAGATGAGGTCCTTGATTTCGCCTCGCTCGAAGATGTTTCCCAGGAAGAGGACCGGTACTCCAAGCTGTTCGAGACCCTGAGCGACGTCCGCAGCAATCGCGTTCTGGTAGGTGATGATGGCCTGCTCAGCCAACGGTGTCCCATCATCCTGAAGAGCCCGGATGCGCCACGCGAGTGCCCTCAGCTGCTCTTGGTCATCGGCGGTCTGAATGTGCTTCGGGCCATGGCCGACGAACCCACGGTCCGCCGTCAGCGAATCAGACACGCGCCTTTGGGGGTTGAGGCTGGCGACGGCTCCGAACGCGTCGACGATTTCCTGTGAGCTGCGATGATTGAGCGCCAAGGGGATGGCAATGGCGCCTGCGAAGTCCTTCTGGAAGCTCGCTAGGTTGCTTGAGGAAGCCCCCATGAACGCGTAAATCGCCTGGTTGGCGTCCCCGACGACCCACACCGTGTCGCACTCCTTGGCCAAGCCTTTGACCAAGAGAGCACTGGCGCGATTCACGTCCTGATACTCATCGACCATCAGATGCTTGATGCCGCGCAGAAAGCGCCCCACCACTGGGTCGCCTGACTGGATGAGTCGAATGGCGACGCAGAGCAGATCTGTCAGGTCGACAGCCTTCCGTTTTGCCAGTAAGGTTTCATATCGCCGGAAGATGGTCGCCGCGTCGAGCAACTTGTTCTGGGCTTCTTGTTCAGCCACCGGTGCTGCTCTGACCGCCGCCTCGAACTGCTCCGCATCAAAGAACTCGTCTTTCGAGCGACGAATCGCGTCGACGATGGTCTCGAGCCACGGTGAGGGACTTGCCAGTGCGTCGTGATACTTCAGGTCCGCATTCGGCACGTCGTGCTCCAGCATGGCCAAAGATGCCAGCTTGTCCAGGACCGGGAAGCGCGGCTCAAGACCGTGCAAGGAGCCGAACTTGCGCAGGAACTCGAGTCCAAACGCATGGAAGGTTCCAATCCAAACTCTGTCGGCCCCAGGGATGTTGCCGGCCCGCGCCCTTTCGACGAGCTCGCGAGCGGCCTTGTTGGAAAAGGTCAATATCACGATGCTGTCCAGCGACACACCCGTGAAGATGAGTCGGCGCAGGCGGAGCAAAAGCGTCGTTGTCTTACCTGTCCCCGGACCTGCTTCAATCAAGCTGACTGGTGCGTCGCTGTCAACTGCGGGCCTCTGCGCCGGCGTCGGCCTGTCTGGGAGCCGGAAGACCTTGGTCGGCTTGTCGATGTTGGGCAAGAGCACGCCGTCGTACAGCTGAAGCCGGACCAGCTCGAGCGGCAGCTGGCGGGAGGTTGCCAAGCTCGTCGCCCCTACGTGATCGTTCAGGAATGCATTCCGAGCCTGGCTGCGCGGTAGCAGGAACTCTCGTGCGAAGACGTTGGCTTGCAGCTCCTGCCTCTCGCGTGCACCATAGCCCTCTACCGAGCTGGCACCATTGCTCTCCGTCTCGCCGGTCAAGGCCGATTCGCTGACTTCGACAGAGCCGGGTGTTGTCGGGTGCAGTCGCAAGTGGCCAAGCTCGTGTGCGACGAGGAACGCTTTGAGCTCGTCCGTGGCGTTGTTGCGGACCAGTGTGAACTTGCGCGCAACGAGGATGGTTGCATCTGCGGCGTTGAGGAGATGGAACTCAGGCTTGACTTGCCTGAGCGCAACGCCGAGCCACTTGCAGGCGGCAGTGACGAGGGCGAAGCCCCCGACATTCAAATCAAATCCTTGGCTCTCCAGCTCGCTGCGAAGCAACGCAGCTTCCTTCCGAGCAGCTTCATAGGGATTCATCCAGACGCCTTGGAAAAGTTGTTTGGAGCGCTATGAGCGCTCCAGAAGTTTTCTCTTCACCTCTTCATCCGAAATGCAGTCCTCTACGAGCTTCTCCCAAGAAATTGGTGGAGGCTCTGCAAGCTTGCCTTGAGTGCTGAAGCGCTGGCTCCCGACGTGCGCCTGCCTCTTCATCGCAATCGCTTGGATGACAGCACCAGGTGGACATCCGATGGAACGCCCGAGACCGTCATAAAACCACTTCGGAACATCCTTGACCAGTGACTTCGAGTCGGTCACTGAAAGCAGCAGCAAATCTTCGCCATGGTCCGACGAGGAAAAGACCGTCTGTGCAGCTGCCATCAATTGAGTCTCGCCAGAGATGGCTGCGAGCTTCTCAGCAGCCGCATCGACATCCGTCGAAGAAGCCGTACCTCGCAGCTGCTGCATGCGCTGCAGCAGTTTGCTTTGCTGCGGCAGCAGCTCATCGTGGGTCAGCTCTTCGGCTTCGACTTCTTCGCGTGTCGGCTGAACGAAGGTCAGTTGGACCTGAGCGTAACGCCGCAATGGCTGGGCGTGTTCCGGGTACTGCTGGATGAAACTATTAAGGACCGTGGCGTCAAAGACTTCCGAGGCGAGCGCGTACTCCTCGAGCACTTGGTCCAGCTCGGCGGGCTTGCTGTTAGTCATTTCGTCAACCTCTGTTTGATGATGTCGATAGCCTGATTGATGTACTTCGTCACCGTCTTCTCGGTCAGACCCATCAGCTGCGCGATGCCAACCGAATCCTTAGGATCGATCCTCAGTCCACCATAGAACCGAAAGGTGAAGGCGATTTGTGGAAGCTCGGGAACGTACTGCTGCAGGATTGGCGGAACCTTCGCTAGGTTCTCTTCCTGTCGCAAGTAGTCCTCAATCTCAATCAGGAACTCTTCAGGCGACTTGGATTCAGCGGACGGCTCAGCAGGGTCGCTATCCTGCGCTTTCGCCTCGAGTTCGCCTTCGTCGGCGTCGTCGAGTGAGCTGCCCGCGCTATGTTTTTTTGCGTACAGCTTCCCAGCAGCGTCGAGACACCGGCGGTGTACGTACTGCCCAAAGCGGAGTTCAGAGTGGCTCGGCACTTTCTCGTCTGCAAGGATGGCAACGACGCTGTCTTGACAGAAGTCGTCGACGGCTGAATCCATCCCGCCGCCACGGATTGCCCAGCCCGGGTTCTTGCGCATGTGTGCTTTTACCTGTTTGACCACACGGCGCAAAAGCTCAGCGCAGAACGTTTTTGCGCCGTGCTCGTCGCCCGTCTGCCAAGCGTCCAGCGCCAGCGTCACCACGGCCTCGTCGTCAATGTGATTCGGCTTGCCGAACGCGATGGACAACCTTCTTGCGCGGTCGACAGGAGCCAGGGCTTTGACGTCGGAGACCATCTGGTTTCGAGGCGGATTCTGGATCCACGTGCCGCGCTTTGGCGCTTCACTTTTCATATTGCGATACCTCTAGCCAGTTGTAGTGGCTTCAATGACTCAATCGGGACTCGAAAAAAAAGTCGTACGACGTCGAACCTGAAAAAGGTTTGTACTTGGACCTTCCGGCTCCCGCCTGGTGGAATGTGCGGGACTAACGAGGTCTCAGGGTCTGGAGTCTGCTCAGCCCTGCCGGCGCTTCAGAGGATGACTATCACATAGGTCAGAGCGAGCGCAGCAGGATGCTCCAAACCAGCCGGGCGCGACCGGCAGCTTATGGCCGTGACCGGGTTTCCCCGGGGGTCGCCGCAAGCTGACCCTGGCCCGTAAGGCCATCGCGTCGAAAGTTAACTACTTGGGCCCGCCTCGAACTCACACTGGCGGCCACAAGCAGCCGTTGCCAAAACAGACCGACAGCAGTCGTCCGAAGCGTAGTGGAGGCGGGGGAGCCCTGCGGCGGAATGACTCGGCCCAGCCTGGAAAAATGTACCGCGTACCCCGAACCGGGCCAAGACAGCCCGCCGTTGGGGTTCCGGTGGTTTCAGCGAGAGGCCACACCGCGTTCACGGCTTGCGACCCTACTTGCGTACCCAAGGTAGCGGCGCGTCTCCGAGCAAAACGGCGGTGACTTGCTCTACACGCGCTTGCTTCGTTTCTGTGCGTTTGGCTGAGGCAACCATGTAGGCGAGACCCCACTGCTTTCCAGCACTAAGAGCTGACCACACCTTCCGGACCGTTGGCTGCGCTCGGAGGGCGGCCTGGAGTCCGGGGGTACGTCAACGTCATCTTGTGGGAGCACTTTGAAAGCGACCTCGACAACCGTGCCGATCCGTAGCGGATCCGGTGGTTCAGCGAGGGGTTAGGCCGCAGCGGGGCTACTTGCACTTGTCTCTGGCCGCCTTGTATGCAATGTCGAAGACAGATAACAGTGAACCACCTGGGTTTGGACCAATGCAATCCTCCTTCGCAGTTCGGGTGATTGCGTCAGCGAGATTCTCTGACTTGGACGAAGGTTTATCACCGAAATAGGTTCCGCTGTTCTCGGCCAGGTTTCGCACATCACTTTTGGATGCTCGATTAGCTGCACGAATAGTTGCCAAATCAAGTTTAATTGGTGCACTTGCTGGCAACTCAGGGGGTGCGGGAGCTTCTGCCTTGGCTGCGGAGATGAGTTGGGCTATCTCCGACGTGGAGGTGTCTGGAGTAGAGGCTGTTGATTGGGAAGTCAATCCGGTGGCCTTTGTCGCCTTGGGTGAGCCGACGAGTCGCCTGGCTTTTTCTTCGCTGGGTGGCTTGGTCAGTCCATGTAGTGTTGATGGCGTCTGTAGAGGGCTTAAGTAAGAAATTCTCTCGGGTGCATTCTCAGTGGTAATTGGCGGGGTGCGAAAGTGCAGTGCAAACAGCGGCGCAAATGTGAGTATGGTTGCGAGCGAGAGCGCAATGGTTCGCTGGTTAAAGGTGCGACGGAACTGCATGGCGCTTCAATTCTGCGGCCAATAGTAATTTCAGCTCTGCAACGGTTGGTGTAACGGCCGTCGCTTTGATGCAGTCGCTTCTCGAAGGTCATGGCTGATTTCTGGCCAAGCCCCCTTTCCCTGCGGCGTAACGTGACGGACGGCATCGCCGCGACCGCGATGCTGCAGGCGTCCCATTTCGTGTGCGGGCTAGATTTCTGCCAATTTCTTCTTGGCGTCATCCAGGTTGCGTGGGTTGGCGGGCTTGTTGGCCACAAACCGCTCCAGTGCGACCCTGGCCGCCGGTTTGTCGTCCTTGGCCAGCAGGGCAAGCCCAAGGCGGTGGTCAACGGGTAGGCGGTCGCCGCCTTCGAGAGTGCGGGCACGCTCCAGCGCCTTGATCGCCTCTTCGGGCTGTTCCATGGCGGTCAGGACCCGGCCCAAGCCGTACAGGCCAATCGCGTGACTGGGATAGTCACGCTGTAGGGCCTCGAAAATTTGGCGGGCCTTGGCAAAGTTCTTTCCCTCGATGTGGGCCGTTCCCAAGCGCGACCAAGCGTCCCGCAGTTCGTTCTGCAGGCCTTTGTCGTCACCCGGCTTGACGGCGCTCAGTTCTTTCTCGGCGGCGGTCCAGTCCCTTTCGCTGGCCGCGATGTGAAAGCGCAGGATCCTTGCGTGCTCGGGCTGCTTGGCCTGCGCTTCAGCGGCCACCTCCCTGGCCTTGGATACGCTGCCGCCAGCGATACTAGGAGCCAGCAAATAGAACTGGGTCAATCCGTTGCGGGCGTCGAACATCAACGGGTCGAGCTCGACAGCCTTGATGAACTGCTCTTTGGTGTTGCTTGCCAGGCCGGGCAACTTGAACACGCTGGCTGTCATGGCCTGCTGGCCGTAGACGCGACCCAGGGCGTAATGGCAGACCGCCTGGGGATTCTTGTCAATGCAAGTTTGCAGGCCGGGAATGACGCCATCGAGCTTTCCGTTCTGGCCGGCCTCCACAACCGCAAGTGCGAGCGCGGAGAGCGCCTGCCCGTCGTCGGGCTGGCTCTTGAGCCGCTCTTGCGCTGCGCGCTCCAGCTCGGCGTACTTGTTGGCGTCGAGCCAGCGTTGCCATTGGGCGTCCTTGAGGGTCTGGGCTTGACACAGTGAAGTGGACAGCAAGATCAAAGTGGCGGCGGTACTCAAAGGACGTTGAAGCACGTGCAATCTCCAGGCAAATCTGTGGGGAATCGGCCCGAGGGGCTGGGCTGGGCTGGGCTGGCAGGGGAACACCGCCCCTGAAAGGGATGGGCGGGATTCATACATTGGGCATCACCTCATGGACGTGCGCCAAACAGCGCGCGACGCCACGAGCAGCATCGAAGTGCCAACCCAGGCGCGTCTGCACCTGGGGCCACTCGAGGGCTGGCGGGTACGGCATTTTTTCGACACGCGACGCGCGTGGGCACTGTGCGGAAGGTTCAGGCGCCATTTGGGCGCCGGCGCCGCATTGCCCAAGCCACGCCGGGCACCAGGACCACGATCGCCAAACTACCCCAGCCGAGCCAGCGGAGCATGCCGGGCATGGCAAGTTTGAAGGCGAGAAAATCGACCCGGCGCGCTTCCCAGAACACCCACTCGCCAGCCAGGTGTGTGGCCAGCAGCGGTTTGCCGGTCTCTAGGATCACGATGCCGTTGCCTGTGGCCGGGTTCAGGCGCGCCGCGGTGTTGATCGCCGGCTCGTTGTTGCCGTCGTGGCCGACGACGAAGCCGCCGGCGCGGTTGTCGGCATACAGCAATGTGCCCAGGCCCCAGATCGCCTGCCCGTACATCGAGCCAGTCGGCTGCCACATCTGTGCCACGGTGGCCGCGGCCAGCACGCCGCGCCCAACGGGCTCGCCGTTCTTTCCGCGTAATTGGGCTTGCAGAAAGCGCGTGAGGTCCGACACCGAGGTGTACAGCGATGCCGCCGCCACCGCCGAGAAGCGAAAGTGCGTTGCGGGCTGAACGTCCTTGCCGTAGAACGTCGCCAATGTCGTGCCTTGCGCCGGCGACCAGTTGTAGGTCGAGTGCACCATGCCCAGCGGCCGGAAGACGACGCGCTGCATGTAGGCCTCGAAGGGCTCGCCGCTCACGTCTTCAATCAGCAGCTGGAGTACCGCAAAGCCCCCGCCCGAGTAGCGCCATTCGGTTCCGGGTTCGATCCCGACCTCCACCTTGCCCTTTCTCCCCGGCGAGACATCGGCGGTTTGCGTGAGGGACGCTTCGATCGACTGCACCGGCGTGCCGGGTGCAAAGCCGGCATAGCCCAGGCCGTCGGTCAGCCCGGCGGTGTGGCTCAGCAACCGCCGGGCGGTGACCTTGTTGTTGTCGAACGCGCTGGGGGGCAAGGTCCATCGCTTCAGGTAGCGGCTGACCGGCGCATCGAGGTCGAGCTGGCCTTGTTCAACGAGTGCCATCACACCCCAGGCTGTGATCCACTTGCTGAGAGACGCGGTCTGGAAGACGGTGTCGGCATTCACTGGCGTTCCGACTGAGGTCGCATGCACGCCTTTGACCCTGCCGTCGCTGAGCAAGGCCATCACTGCGTTGCCCGCGTTGTCGCTGTCAATGGTTCGGGTGGCGGCGCTCATGAACGCAGCACTGTCGCCGCGAGGCGCAATCGGCTGTTTCCACCAGCCCTCCGAAGTGCCGAAGAACACCACCGCCACCCACGCGATGAGCACGCCGAGAGTGGACAGGCCAACGCGCAACACAGTCTTTACCGAATTCACAAGAAACTCACATCAAGTTTGTTAAGGCTCGCACGATGCCACCCGGTGCGCGCGTGCGCGGGCAGCTAACGGCCCAACGGCTCCCCGCGGGCGTTCAATGCCTCCGCCCGCAGCGTTACGTTCACTACCATCGGCTGATGTCACCTCGTTCAAACGCCTTTGTCTGGGGCCTCGCGCTTCTGCTGTTCAGCCTGACCTGGCTGGTCGTGCCCGGCGACGGCGCGGTGCCCGGCGTCAGCGTGAAAGGCGGGCAGATGCGCCAAGCTTCTGGCGAATGGACGACCTTCGACAGTGCCGTGCTCAACACCTGGCCCGGCCCCTATGAGTTACGCTGGCAGCTGAAACTGTTGCAAGACGAACAGGCCCTTGGGCTGCGCGTGGCGCTCCGCGGTGCCGCAGAGTTGTTTTGCAATGGGCAGTTGGTGCTGCGCAGTGGACGGCCCGGACGCACAGCCGCAGAGGAAGTGCCGGGCGATGTCGATCGTTGGCTGGCGCTTCCACCGTTGGCCGCCGGCACGCACGAGTTGCGGCTGCTGGGCTCAAGCCATCACCTCCGCGTCGGCCAGTTCGCCAATTCGCATGCTGGGGTGCTGCCGATGCGGCTTGAAGCCGTGCCGCGCCAGCGCTTTGCGCGCTGGTTGGTCGTCGGGCTGGCGTGCGGCGGCTTGGCGCTGGCCTGGTTCTACTTCCTGCATCTGGGCCAGGCGTCCACCGACCGCAGCTGGCCGGGGCAACAGGAGCATCGCTGGAGCCTGATTGCGCTGGGCGCCGTGGGCCTGCTGCTGCCGCTGGCAGAAAGTGCGCGCGATCTCTGGGGCTATCCCTACCCCTGGCATGCCCTGCGCTTGCAGATCATCCTGGCCAGCACCTTGCTCGCAGCCTGGCTGCTGCCCTTGTCCCTGGCCTTGCGTTGGGGCTGGCCCCAACGTCCGGGCGTCTGGCTATGCGCTTGGGGACTTGCACTGCTCCTGGTGGTGGTCGTCGCCGTACCGACCGTCGGCTACGACGTGGCATCCTGGTTGCTCCACCTGGCAGGTCTATGCGCCGCACTGGCACTGACGTGGCGCGCGCGCCATCAGACGAACGCGCCAGTGCCTGCGCTTCTGACGCTGCTGTCCATTGCCTTCGCATGGCTGTGGCTGGACCCCGGGGCGTTCCTGGACGGCCTGTACACCGTGACGCTCGCCATGGTGATGATCTTGCTGATGCTGGACCACGCCCACGAGCAGCAGGTGCAAGCGCTGGCCGTGGCCGGGCAGCGACAAGCGCTGCAAGCCCAGTTGCTGCGCACCAGCATGCAGCCGCACGGATTGATGAACACGCTGGCAGTGTTGCAGGAGCTCATCGAGCAACGGCCAGCCAATGCCAGTCGGCTGGTAGAACGTCTGGCTGACCAGCTCACGCTGCTGCGCGCGCTGTCGCAAAAGGCCCTGGTGTCACTGCGCGAAGAGCTGGAGCTCGTGCGCACGCAGCTGGACCTCATCGAGATGGCACGTGAGATGCCGTTGCCGTTGCGCGTCGATGGCCCCACCGACGACGTGCGGCTGCCCCCGGGCGTGCTGCACACGCTGGTGGAGAACGCCATCACGCACGGCGGTGTGCGCGCCGACGCTCCGGCGTTCGCGCTGCAGGTCACGGTCGGCGCCGGCAAACGTTGGCACATCGAGTTGCGCTCACCGCGTGGCGCCGGGCGCGGGGGCGGTGGCGAAGGCGGAGGCGGCCAGGGCCAGCGCTTCGTGCGCGAGAGCCTGGCCGGCGCATTCGGCGCAGATTGGTCATTCGAGAGCGGGCCACTGAACGAGGCGGTCTGGCTTGACCGCTTCAGCATCCCGCAACCATGAAGCTGCTGATCGTCGAAGACGAGCCGCTGCTGCGCCAGCGCCTGTTGCGTCTGTGCCGCGAGATCGTAGGCCCCGCCTTCGCAGCCACAGCCGTGGGCAGCCTGACGGAAGCGCGGGAACAATTGCGCGACTGCAGCTTCGATGGCCTGCTGCTGGATTTGAACGTCGGCGGTCACGATGGCTTCGGGCTGCTGCAAGAAGCTGCAGCGGCAGCGATGCATGTCGTCGTCGTCTCCGGCCACGGCGAACGGGCGCTAGAGGCGTTTGAACTCGGCGTGCTGGACTTCGTGCCCAAGCCCTTCGGCCGAGAGCGGCTGGAGCTCGCCCTGCAGCGACTGCAGGGAGCACCCGTGCCCGGTGCCCGTTCGCTTCGGCGCGTGGCCGTTTGGCGGGCACGGGGAGTCGCCCTGGTGGACATCGACAAGGTGAAGTGCATCGCCGCCGTACCCGAAGGCAGCGAGCTGCACCTCGGGGGCGGGCGCACGGAACTGCACGCCAAGCCGCTGGAACGTTTGCTGTTGCTGCTGCCGCCGAACTTTGTCCGATGCCACCGCACATGGATCGTGAATCTGGCGGTCGTGAAGACGCTGCACAGCGCGCGCGGCAGTCGCAGCTGGGTTGAACTGGAGGACGGGCACGCGCTGCCGGTCGGTCGCAGCAGGCTGCAAGCATTACGTGAGCGGTTTTCTCAAGAGTGAGGCGCCGTGGGCCGCTTCGAAAAACGGGCCCTCGCCAACGACCGGTCTGCACGACCGTGTGTGGCAGCTCAGGGTCGGCAGCGTGAGTTCGCGGCTTTCAGATGCAGTCGTTCAGCCGCGCTCGTGTTCCGGACGGCGGTCGCCACCTGCGAACGACCGCTGTCGCAGGGCGCCGACTTCTCGACGTGATCGGCGAACGACTGTTTACTGAGTGGACCGGCCGCTCGACTTAAAAAGTGCCAACGGCGCCTTTGGGTCGGATCCGGGTGTTCGATCTTCGCGCTTGAATGGCCGCTTCGCCACATGGAGCTGGCGTTCAACTGGAAGCGTCGTTCAGTTCCACAGCAGCCGATGTCTGCCCCCCCCAGCGGGCCATGGTGGTGGCGGACCTCGGTCAGAATCGCTGGCGCCTTTCGTCCGGAACACGCAGTGACGACGTTTTGCGACGCGGCTGGTCGGTCAGTCTTCATCCGGAACAGGGTCTGCGACAGCCGGAATCGTTGGTGCTGGTCACTGACACCGATGCCAATCTCGAGCTCGCGCTCGACCGCACCGGCCTTCATCTGGAAGAACAGGGCCTCGCGCACCTTCTGGACGAACTTCGACATCTGCGCGACGTCGAGCGCCTTGGCCTTACGGTTTCGGGCCAGGAGGGCGTCGGCGATCTCGCGGTAGGTCATCCAGTCGCCCCGGTGCCGCAGGACGGCCAGCGTGCCGCTGCGCAGGTTGCCCCACTTGAGCGGGCCGATCTGGACCCTCGTCTTCACGGCTTCTGGGTCGAAGTCGATGCCCAGCAGCGGCATCAACCCGATAATGCGGCTCATGTGGAGTGTGACGTCGCCGACGGGGATCAGGACGTCCTCGCCGGCACTGGCCTTGCTCAGCTCACCCTTGAGCCGGCCGTACAGGCGCACGAGCGCTTGGGCCGTCTGCACCGTGGGGATGGGCAGAAGTGCCTTGGACCTGAGTGTCTTGCCACCCATGTGCTGCAGGCCGCCTTGTTTGTCGTTGAGATCGCCCACCGTGGCCGCCCTGGAGATGTAGGTCTCCTGGAATTGAACCTGGGTCCGGCGGCCCCGTCCAGGCGCCTTCAGGGGGCGTTTGTTGGATTCTCTAACAAGGCGTTGTTGGCTTCTCTAACGACCGAAATCTTGTTGGGTTCTCCAGGAATATGTTGAGCGCAACACTAGCCGAGTCTCCCAATACCTATGAAGCTTGAACTGGCTAATGCATCAACAATAGCTACAACGAACAAGGAACAAGGTGTGTTGAGGCTAGACGTTGTGGCTAATGCCCGCACCGCGGTTCGAGTCAGCGCCCACCGCCACGCCCAGTCGACGAAGGGGCATGTCCTTCACGCGCCATCTCGATCAACCGTTCCCTCAAAGGCGCCCTTCAAGGGTCTACTGCGGCGGCCAGGACCCTTGGAAGCGTCCGCGTCACGGTACAAACGACCCGTTGGCCCTCGCGCAACGCCGCCAAATCGATGCCTCGGGTTTTGCGTGTAAGCGCATACAGGTGTCCATCAGCGTCGAGAACCTGTACCTGATGGAACTCTGGAATGACGGCCACGATGACCGCTTCGACACGATACGTGTCGCCAGTGTCTTCAGTGCCCGTGTGCTCACGACTTGGGTTCACAGCGAACGCCTCAAGACCACCGGTCGCGCCAACTCTCTCAGCGCACTTTCCCGAGCCGTTATCCGGCAGCGTGGACCGCCTCACAACGTTCTCTCCCGATGGTAGAGGGTGACCAACCTGGCAGCCTGACGGCCGCTGATTAGTTCCTGCTTTTTGAGTTGAACAAGCAGCAGTTCGACCTGGTCCAACTTGATGTCGTCGCCAGCCACCCGCGAAACAGCCTCCGCCCAGTCGTTCAGCCTGGTTCGCTTTGCAGTCACGTTGTGTGCACGAGCAAACCTCTCGACGAATGCTGCCACCCCCGTCTTCGGCAGCATCTCGAGATCTTCGGGCATCACGCAAGGCCCTTCATCGGTCTTGATCGCGGCTTTGGGGCGAGCTTCTGTCATGGGGCCCTTTTCGTTTTTGGTCAGGATTCGGTGCCGAAGATTTTTGCCACCGATTCACGCATGCGCTGCTTGTCCGCAGACGATGGCTCCGTTACGCGAAGCCCGGCGGCGGTCATGCGCACCAGTAGATCGCCATACCAATCCACGCCGATGCGCTCCATGGCCGTTGTGCGCGAAAGCTCGCCGCTGGCATATGCCTGAAGAACACGGAGTTCGTCGTAATCCATACATCCCCTGCGTGTTTCGGTGATCGTGGACGCCCGTTTCGCCTGATCGTGGGCGGTAAATCAGCGTCTTCGAGGATGCGCCGGGAAGGCGCGCAAGCACCTGGGCGGACATCTTGTAATCATGCGGTGGCCGCGCACATCGCCGCCCAAACGCCCTCTGTCACGTCCGTGCTGGTTGCCGGCCTGAGCATCGCCAGGCGTCCAGCGATCACCACCAGGCTGACTGGGTCGCTCGCGGGCGGCCCAATCAGTTCGTAAAGTCTTCCTGACTGTGTCTGGATCTCCCGACTTGGCAGGTTCATCGACGCGATCCCGGTTGTTACTCGGCACGTGTACCCATTCTCCAGAAAGCCCACCAGGATCTCCACGCCGTCAAGTGCCGCAACCCGCCACTGGTACAGAGCCATTCGCGGCTGGGCAGCAATCGCCGGGGCGTCCCTGACATTGGTCAGGACAATGGTAGTGTGCGTCATAGGCAACGGCTCGCTCCGCAGGCAAGCCGTGAGGCATGTGCAGATCCCATGGTGCCCACTTTCATCAAAGCGACCCCTGTCGGGGGCCACGCTGCTCATCGCATTCGCCGGGCACGATGACCTCCGCCCGACCCTCGGCGTCGATGGCAGTGATGCCCCTCAATCCGACGCCGAAACTCTTGAAGCCCTGAGCCACCCACCGTGCCGAGCTATCCAGGCGGTCGTGGTGGTGGCCGTGGACGGCCACCTGGGCGCCCATGCTCTGCACCAAGGTATCGAGCAGTTCGAAGCCGTTTGGGTGGTACCCGGGCGCCTCGTGGGTGATCAGCACATCGGCCCGCAATTCCGCCAAAAGGTCGACGGTCTCCGGATAGATGGTCCCCCAGTGCTTGCGCGGCGGCCCGACACCGCGCCAGCGGTTCTCTCGCAGCGTCGATCTCGCGTGCTCCTTCATCGTCCGGTACGCAGGCGCACCCTGACGTGCCGCCGACGCAGTGGGGTGCCAAACCGTTTCGCGGAAGACGCCGCCGAGACCAGCCAGGCGCTGACCGTTGGGCAACGTGACAACACGCCCGTGCACATTGCGGTCAGCAAGCTCGCTGCCCCACACGCGAAACCAATCATCATCGCTGTCGGCATCGTGGTTGCCGTGAATAAAGTGGATTGGCACCCCGAGTTCGACAAGCGGCGCCAACGCCAGGTGCAGCGGCTCCTGCGGCTGCAGATCTCCGAGCAGAATCACAACGCTGGCTTTCGTCCTGCCTGCGGCCTCGATGATGTGGCGGAATTGACTGTGAGGGTCGCCGCAGTACAGGATGGGTCCGATGCGGGTCATGACGGGTCAACGCGCCGCAAACTTTTCAGTCGGCAACTCGATCATCAAGTGCACGTCGAAGTGCGTGTTCTCGAAGTGCATTTCCTCGGCATCGCGGATGGAGTTGAGACTCATGGGATAACCGCTCGGGTTACAGACGACCCGACATCCGCGCTCGACGTAATCGGACGAGTCGTGGTGGTGGCCATGAATCCAGACCTGCGCCTGTTCGAGTAGGTCAGGCAGATCGGTGACAAACGCACCAGTGAGCGGGTCGCCTTGAAACCGGGGATGAACGGACCGCTCGGACGGCGCGTGGTGCGTCACGACGAAGGTGTCACCGTCAAACGGTTTGACCAACTCACCGCGAAGCCATGCGCAATCCGCCTCGTGGCAGGCCAGTGCGGCCTGCACATCGAACGGTCCGGTTGTGAGCCTGATCAGACGATGGTCGTTCAGGCCTCGCTCAGCAACGTCCATCTGCGCCTCGTGGCTCTTGCCGCATCCTGTGTAAAGGTAGCCCGTCCACAACGTGCAGCCCACAAACCTCACATTTGGCAATGTGGGGGCTCGGCTTGATGCCCAGGCCGGAAATCGCACGGCCAGATCGCTCGAGGTGACGACGTCTTGATCGAGCAGAACGACGTTGGTGCCGGCACATGCAGCCCGGAGTGTTTTCCGGTCTTGGTCGTAGACGCGGCCATAGCTCTCGTGATTCCCGATGACGTAGAGAATCGGAACCGGCCAGTCGCCGAAGGCGTCCAGAATTCCGAGACCGTTGGTGACGTCACCGGCGAGCACGAGGAGGTCGGCGTCAGGAAGCGGCTTGATCACCCGTTCATTGGGAAAACGCCGCTGAAGGAACTCGAGATGAAGGTCGCTGGCCACCTGAACACGCAGTCGTGGCTGGGGGTTGGCGATGGACTTTGTGGTTTGCACGGGACCGCGTGTCATTCGTCGTTCCTGTGTGTGGGCGGATGTCCCGAGAATCGGCTTGGGCTGTGGGTCAACTATTCGCTCCAGATGGTCATGAACGCCGGCGGTTGAGTAAGCACAGCAAGTAGACCTTCAGTCGGTCCGGGCATGCGCTGAACACGCGATTCGCGACCAGCCAGACTCATTGCGGAAGGTGCCTGGCGCTCCGCACAGCTCACAACGGGTTTCACATCGGCCGGCCGCGGCATCGACGATGGCTGTGGCACGTTCGCGCACGCTTCCTTGCTTCGAGGAAGATCGCAGTCGGGTGCTGATTGGCGTCGAGTCCACGAACTCGATGGGCCCGCCGACTTCTCATCGATGTCGAGATACAGGAGAAGCCCAGCGAGCTTGGACTTTATCTGCGCCACGCGGATCTTGACGCCGGTCTCCACTGCAAGGGCCATGATGGCCTGAAGGGCGCGAGCAATTTCCTTGTCCCAGCCCGCAGGCACGAAGCTGCCGATTCGTGGCCACATCTCGGGATGGGCTTCAAGAATGGCGCGCGTAAGCGGCGCTTCGTCGACGTCAACGTCGGCTCGCCTGCGGTTGGTGCCCACCTCCTTTTCAGTCATAGATGTCCTCCGGCAATAGCCATTCTTTGATCGTGAAAGCCGAGAGGCCAGCGTCTCGAGCGTGCCGGACTCAGGCAACCGCAGCCTGCCCTGGGTGTTCGCTGGCGAATACCTCTGCGGTTCTCAAGACTGCCGCCGCGTTGCCGGCCTGCAGGGCCTGGGGGAGCGTCTGCCCTGCAAGAGCGCCGTGCTTGCGCTCCCAGAAGATGAACTGCGACACTGGGTCCACACCTCGCAGGAGCAGGCACACCACCTTGACGTCTTCGACCGACACGTCCATGGGGCTGGCCGGATACCAGCGCTTGTTGCCAATCTTCAGGCTGAACAGTTCGCCTCGGCCGCACGCCTGCTCCAGCGCCCGCCGGGTGCGAGACCACGACAGGCCGAAGGCCACGCTGCCGACCAGCAGGCCGTCCTGAATCCAACTAGCCTTGACGCATTCGGAGCCCTGATCCAGCTCCCTGGGTTCATCGCCGGCACCGGGAGCCACACCCAGTCGAACCTGCAGATCAGCGAGGGCCTGCGCCGCGCGCCTGTTGCCTTCATCCGTTGTTTCTTGGGGTAATGTGCGAGGCGCGTTCGATGCGAGACTGACTTCAGCCATGGAGACCTCCAGAAGTAAAGACAAGGTACGCGACGGCGCCCGCCAAGACTAGATGCGCTCGGTCCGTGTCGCCAGTGCCCGTCCGCTCTCGACATGGGTTCGCCGCCGACGCTCGCTGACCAACGGTTCACGGCCACCGCCATAGCCGCTCACCGGTAGTGGTCGGCAGGCAGCAGCCAGCGCGCGATCGGCTCGAAGCCAGTGGCAATGAGATCCACGGTATACGGGTCAGGAAAGTGCCTCAGGGTCGCGGTCAGCTCTCGTCGAGTGGTTTCGTATCCCACGGCTGGCCACTGGACAGCGATGAAAAGTTCGTATGCGCTACCGATGCCTGTGGCCCAACCTGTAGGCAGTCCATTCTTGCCCGCAGCCAGCCAATCCCGCAAAGCGAGCGCAGTGGGGTACCCGGCGTCTATCTCACGTGCCCGCGTGCGGAGGTCCGTGGGTATGGCGTCGTCAGCTTGAATGCTCGCGAGCATTTCCTTGCCCCAGCCAATCGCACGGGTGCGCTCATGCGGCACCGTCACAGCCTTGCCCCCAGCTGCTGCATGCATCGACTCTCGTATACCGGATCAGGGTCTGATTCACTGGACAAACTGCCAGCCGGAACCCTGGGGTGCGGTTGATGCCCGACTCCTTTTCAGTCATAGATGTCCTCCGGCAACAGCCAATCCCTGATCGTGAAAGCTGAGAGGCTACGGGTCCAGCGCCTTGTTGATTCCGGCTCTGGATAGTGGCGGAGCGCGAAGGTAAGGCTGCGCCTCAATTGCTCGCCACAGAACTCGGAAATCCTGATCGTGCGGAACAACGCCCCGGCCGCCTCGATGGCAGCGGCAGCTTCGGCCGTAATGCAGGCGACATCTGCCTCGATCCACCCCAGCACGATGTCGGGTGATGGGTAAATGCGGAGAAGCTCGGCAGCCCTTCCTCGCTCCTTGTCGGCGATCGACGCGTCATCGCAGATTTCTTGGAGCACTTCATGCCCCCATCGCAATGCGCGGGTGCGCTCATGAGGCATGGTCATTGTGTCTTGCTCCAAAGCACACTATTGCGCATGACTGCTGAGCCAGCCTCTGGCGGCGGGCTGCCTGCTCCGGAGATCCCGACCAAGGTACGTGTCGTGCGCCCTCATGGTTCACCCGACCCGCAATTCAACTTGAACTTGCCTCCGGTTGACCAATGCATACCCTTCTCTTCGACTCGGAGCATGTGACCTTGGCGCATCACGAAAACTGCTCCCGAAACACAATGAAAGCTGGCCGATCGGTCCTTCGGCACTGCAGTCATGGGCCACTGCTTGACCTTTCGAATCTCTTCGGTTTGTAACTGTCCCCCGCCGCTAAAAGGCGGGTGGACGAGCCACATCGACTCAATGTTTGCGTCCATGATCTCGAGATGACGCAGCCCACGGTTGTCCGGAGCGACCAGCAATAGCGAGTCGGGGCGGTCTGGGCCGACGCTGCTTGGTGAGAGTCGCACGAGCAGAAGGCTCGGCCAGCTCCAGAATGTTGTGAGCACGACAGAGTCGTCAGCCTGCGGCTCAAGCATCGCGTCGTGAGGCAAGCCAGCCGCGGTCGCGCTGGCCTTTGTGCAATCTGACCGGTGTTTAAGATCTGCTTCCATGTGCTGAAAACTCATACCAATCTGAAGGTGTCGATGGCGTGAAATGTGGAAGATCGTCCGTGGTGTGATTGGCATCATAAGGCAACCATCCGAAGATGCCAACCGCATCTCCACGCCATGCCCATGCCCCCGCCTTGGTTTCCCTTGGAGCCGCTATCAGGGCGGCTCGGGTCCAGCGGGGCGTCTCGCAGGAAGAGCTCGCCCACAGAGCGGCAGTCGATCGCTCCTACTTGAGCAGCATCGAGCGTGGCGCCCAAAACCCAGGCATCGTCTCGATCCTCAGAGTGACAGCGGCGCTAGAGATGACCGCAACCGAACTCTTTGCCGAAGCTGCGCTTTGAACTGCCCCAAGCACTGGTGCAAGTGGTAAGCGATGCTCCACCGCAGAGGGCCACAGAAGGTCGACGTCGCTGCATAGTCGAAGGAAACAAATGTTTGGCAGCATCGACAAGAGCAAGGGACACCTGCGTTCCACAGCACTCGAGCCCAAAGCGCATCGCTGTGGTGGCTTCCCCAGGGGCGGCCCAGGAGGACCGGGCCGGCAATTATCCGAGGGCCGACTAATTATCCGCGCATCGGATAATTCAGGAAATAGAGCCTGCTGGCACTCCCCTACGGCGCCTGTGGCCTGTCGCCAGGGCACCAACTCACTTGGACACCATGACCGAGCCCACGCGGCCGGCGGTTTCCCGGCTTACCATGGCAGTCAAGAGGAGCCACCATGTCGTCTTTGCACGCTGACCATCTGCCGATCACAGTCGAAGAGCGAGCTCTTCGCCTGCGAGCCGTCGCTCAGGCGCGCGCCAGCGTTCGGCTTGAAGGTACTGTTCTTCCGGTGGAGATCGAAGAGCTCAATGCCCGGTACATCGACGGAGAGTGGTCGACTTCGGAGTAGGTCGAAAAGGTCATCTAAGCCGCCGATGCGATGGCCCACAAGTCCGCCAACAGTAAGCGTCTGTCCGCCGCGACTTGAACCCCGCTGACCTCGCGCGGGATCAGTTCGTCTGGTATGGCGGGGGGCAGTGAAGTGCCTTGATCAATGCTGCGCCGGGACAGGCAACCGCGATCGAAATCCCCAATACCGGCGCCTGCCGTCGGTGGCCACGGTTCGAAAGCATCGCGACCGAAGGGTGCTTCATGGTCGAAAGAGAGCCTGTCCAAGACTGGATGGCAGGGCAATGCGCCGCGCCAGCCTGCGGTGGCAACGGCTACGAAGTGTCGTGATCGAAGGGTGCTTCGCGAACGCGCGCGTTTGCCGGCCCTTGAAGCGACGATGGCGGGTCAGCCGCATGGGGCGCCACGCCGTCCGTCGGCAACCAGGCTCAGCTTGGGAGTAGCGCTGTTGGTAGCCCGTCGTCAGGCCACGGTTCCGCTTTCAGCGGCTTCAAGGCCATCTCTGAAAACGGCAGACCCGCTCGGACGTCGCCCATTGTCCTCCTCTCTCGGGGAGACCTTGGGTCCATCGATCGGTCCGCTACAGGATCGTCCCCAAGGGCGAGACGGCCCAGGGATGTTGACTTGGACTTGGCGGTGGTCATGCCACTCAGTCTACGCGCTCAGATCTGAGAATCCTCGGTGCTGCGACTGCACACTGCGCTCTCGGAGAAGTTGACCATGCCTACGACCCGAGATTCCATCGGTATACGCGCTCCGGCGCCACCGGTATCACCCTCTGGAGGGCACCTTGGCAACGATGGGCGTGGTAGAAATCCGAGATGGCGACCGTCCACTGCATCATTGAGTCTGACCCAGACAACGGGTTTGCTGGCTGGGTGATCGGGTTTAGGCACTTCGCGGTAACCGGTTCAACGCCCGAAGCGGTCGAGGCCGCGCTGCGTAGTCGCGTCATGAGCATGCATGAGGCAGGCACGCTGGCTCTCGAGTCCGACTTTGCGCGTATCGTCAGCATTGAGCTGCCGCAAAGCCAGCCGGACGGGAGCGCGCACTGAACCGCTCACCGGACCGCGCCGACTGACTGCTGAGTAGTGCCAGCCACGGCAGAGCATGACGGTCAAAACATCCTCAGAACCGGATGCTGATAATGTTCGGGAAGGGGATCCTGGAGATCCCGAATACTGGGATGCCTAGCGCGGTCGGCAGATGCACCGATGTTCGGGACGCAGGGTGCGACCACTTCAGGAATTCGCCGTTTGCTCAGAAGCGCCTGCTTCATATTGGACTTGTACGACAAAACTGGGCTGCCTCAGAGCAGCCCTTCGGCTGCGCCAGCCAGTAGTACCAGCCGCCCGGCAGACTACGCTTTCCGGTGACCGCGGCCCTTCGCACAGCAGTCATCGAGTCTTCACAGTCAGATCCGACTCTGCCCGCCGCCAATCGCTCGCCCAGGATTGCGTCGGCCAAGTATGGGGAGTCCCTTAGGGCGCCCATGCTGAACACAAACGGCACAAACCGGCCTCTACGAATCATTCCCAAGGCTTTTTGAGGGAAAATCAAAGCGTCGCAACACGCGAGGCACTGGTGCAAACGCTGCAGCGCTAACAGCTGTTGACGAAGGAAGTCTCTTGATGGGTTGAACCATGAGTACATGGCTCAACCGGGGCGCCTCCGGCGGCCTGGCAGGGGCCTGAAAACATTGAAGATTTAGTCAAGGCCAATGCAACGGGTTTCCCTACAAGCAGAAGCCTGGGCCCAAGGACGAGGAATGAGCATAGCGAAATCGCCCTGGAACCCCATGACCGGAAAGCCCTTCAACATCGCCAGCTACGCGTTGCTGACCCACATGCTGGCGCAGCAGTGCGACCTGGACGTCGGCGACTTCATCTGGACGGGCGGCGACTGCCACATCTACGACAACCACCACGACCAGGTGGCGCTGCAGCTCACGCGCGATGCACGGCCGTGGCCGACGCTGGTGCTCAAACGCCGGCCGGCGTCGATCTTCGAGTACGAGTACGAGGACTTCGAGGTGCAGGGCTACGACCCGCACCCGGCCATCGCGGCGCCGGTGGCGGTTTGAACATTTCTAGGCGACAGCTTTTCGCCCTGGTGGCGCTGACGCTGATGTGGGGCGTGAACTGGCCGATGATGAAGTTTTCGCTGCGCGAACTCAGCCCGCTGTACTTTCGCGCCTTCACGATGACCAGCGGCGCGCTGCTGCTCTATGCCCTGTACAGGGCACGCGGCAGCGCCATGCACCTGCCGCGTGCCACGTGGTTGCCGGTGGTGGCGCTGGCGCTGCCCAACATCCTGGGCTGGCACCTGTTCTCCATCCTTGGTGTGCAGGAACTGGCCTCGGGCCGGGCCGCCATCCTGGGCTTCACCATGCCGATCTGGACGGTGCTGCTGGCCATCCTGTTCTTCGGCGACCGGCTCACGAGGCGTGTCGTCATCAGCGTGGCCTGCGGCAGCGTGGCGGTGGCCTTGCTGGTGGCGCACGAAATCAACTCGCTCGCCGGTCGGCCCCTGGGCATCTTGTGGATGCAGATCGCCGCCGTGTCGTGGGCGCTGGGCACCGTGCTGATGCGGCGCACCGCGCTCACGCTGCCCACCGAGGCCATCACGGTGTGGATGATGCTGCTGTCCAGCCTGGGCTTCTGGGTCTTGGCCGCGCTGTTCGAACCCTGGCCCACATGGCAATTCAGCGGCGCGATGTGGGCGTCCCTGGTCTGGGGCGCCGTCATCAACTACGGCGTGGCCCAGGTGATCTGGTTCGGCATGGCGCGCTCGCTGGCGCCGCAGGCCAGCACCTTCGCCATCATGGCCGTGCCGCTGGTGGGCACGCTGTCGG
>ENA-OFCE01000413-OFCE01000413.1-metagenomes-genome-assembly--contig:-NODE-413-length-28802-cov-4.720423_pt1 | contig 28802 bp, 27 predicted proteins | sample MGYA00153388_OFCE01 | MGnify analysis MGYA00153388 | reverse complement strand
GTCGAATATCAGGCTCGCTGCGCCGCTGCGGCGGGAGCCTCGCCAATCGTGATTTTGGTCGAAACGGTTCCGATTGCGCTTGCCGCGGCCTTCATTTACGCGGCTTGCGCGGCGCTGCGGTTAGCGCGCTTTAACGTGCAGATTGACGTGGTTGACAAACGATTCTTCAATGGCCTGCCGAGTCCCGCCGCAGCTGCGGTTGTCGCTGGCTTTGTGCTGCTGATGGACGATCTCAATATCGATGGCATCGATGTGGCGTGGTGGGCGTTTGCCGTCACGCTGATTTCGGGCATTTCGATGGTCACCACCGCGCAATTTTTCAGCTTCAAGGCCATGAGCCGACGCGCGATTTCGTTCACCGCGCTGGCTATGTTCGCGGTTGGATTCGGCTTTATGTTGGTCGATCCGCCGAAGGTAATTTTTGCGGTTTGTCTAGCTTATTTAGTGTCAGGTTACGTCGTGTGGCTATGGCGTGCGATAAAGCCGCCCGTAGCACCCGTAGCGCCCGTAGCGGTAATCGCAACACCGCCCGACGGCACGCCACCGGCTTTATGAGTTGAATTGTTGCGGCGGCTGGGCTATAGTTCGTTATGCAAACGCATTTTCAGTCACTCGCCACCACCGCATCGCAGAGCCGTAATGGCTCGCTGCTTTCGTTTGGCCTGTCGCTAAGCATGATGGATCGCGGTAGCGCGCTCCTGCTGCGCCCCCAGCGCAAATAAATTTCCCCACTCCTCTCCGTTGTGCCACGTTCTCTCCCTGACAACAGGGCAGCGTGGCGGCATCCTCCGCATTCCGTTTTGCTTATGACGCGTCTACTCTTTCTGTGAGCCCATCATGCCCATGTTGAAACAACCCAACACCAAATACGCGGCGTTCAAACCGGTCGCCTTGCCTGACCGTACGTGGCCGAATAGCACCATCTCTAAGGCCCCAGTTTGGCTTGCCACCGATTTGCGTGACGGCAATCAGGCGCTGATTGAACCTATGAATGTTGAGCGAAAAAAGAAAATGTTCGCGCTGAACGTTCGCGTGGGGGTGAAGGAAATTGAGGTCGGCTTTCCATCGGCATCACAAACAGATTTTGATTTTGTGCGGCATCTGATTGAAGACAATAAAATCCCTGATGATGTTTGGATTCAGGTGCTTTCGCCGTCACGCGGCGAGTTCATTGAGCGCACCTTTGAGGCGCTCAAAGGTGCGAAACGCGCGATTTTCCACCTGTATCACGCGACAGCACCTGTGATGCGAAACGTGGTGTTCGGGCTCACGCAAGATCAAGTGGTCAACGAGCTGACCATTCCTCATGTGCAGCAGGTGAAAGCGCTAATGACGAAGTATCCTGAGACGCAGTGGCGCTTCGAGTTTTCGCCGGAAATGTTCTCCAACACCGAAATGGATTTTGCCAAGCGGGTGGTGGATGCAGCGGTTGACGCATACGGCGCGACGCCACAGAACAAGATCATTATTAACCTGCCGACCACGGTCGAGAACGCAACACCCAATTGTTACGCCGATCAAATCGAGTGGATGCATCGAAACGTTGCCAAACGCGATTGCATTTTGATTTCACTGCATCCACACAATGATCGCGGCACCGGCATTGCCGCCGCCGAGCTTGGTTTGATGGCCGGTGCAGATCGGGTTGAAGGCTGTTTGTTTGGCAGCGGCGAGCGCACTGGCAACGTCGATATCGTGAACCTTGCGCTCAATATGTATTCGCAGGGCGTGCATCCGAATCTTGATTTCAGCGACATTGATGAGATCAAGAAAATAGTTGAATACTGCAACCAAATTCCGGTGCATCCGCGTCATCCTTACGCAGGAGATTTGGTGTACACCAGCTTCTCCGGCTCGCATCAAGATGCGATTAAAAAAGCGTTTGCCGCACGCGACACCAACAAGACGGCGATCTGGGACATGCCGTACTTGCCGATTGATCCGATGGACGTGGGCCGCAGTTACGAGGCCGTAATCCGTGTCAATTCGCAGTCCGGTAAGGGCGGCATCAGCTACCTCCTACAAAGCGAATACGGGTTGGATCTGCCGCGCCGCATGCAGATTGAATTTTCGCAAGTCGTGCAGCAAGTAATGGATACGTCGGGCAAGGAAATGACCGCTGATGACATCTGGAATGTGTTTGACATCGAGTATCTGCGCAAGGCCGCGCCGTACAAATATGTGAGCCACAAACTCGCCGAAGATTCGTCGCGTCCTGACGCTGTTGAAGTGAACGCTGAGGTCGTGATTGACGGTGAGACTCATAAAGCAAAAGGGTTGGGTAACGGCCCGATAGACGCGTTCGTCGCGGCCATTGCCAGCGAGCTACATGCACCGGTTAAGGTGATGGACTATCACGAGCACGCCATTGGGCAAGGCGCGAACGCAACGGCCATTACGTACATCGAAATGCGTGTCGGCAACGGCCCGACGTTGCACGGCGTAGGCATGGACAGCAACATCGTAACGGCCTCGTTCAAAGCGATTTTGAGCGGCCTGAATCGCGATGCGGCGCGGGTAAGTGTCGCGCTCGCAACCTCTGGCGCGAAGTAGCGAATCGGGCATGAATCGTCTCGGGTTCGACTACAACCGTGATGCGTTTCTTGCGCGTATCGGCACTTTGTCGCTTAAGCATGATCGCGCGCGCGCTGTTTTTTTCAGAGAAGCTGCGCGCTGACTTTGTGTTCGACACCGCAGCGCTCGAAGGAAATCCGTTTACTTTTCCTGAGGTCAAAACACTTATTGAGGGTGTGACAGTGGGCGGACGGAAACAATCAGACGCGGAGCAGGTGAGCAACATCAACGATGCGCTGAGTTGGGTCATTGATCGTGTGCGAGCCGATGCGTTGGTGCTTGATCGAGAATGCTATGTAGGATCAATGAGATCGTTGCACGCAATGCGTCTCTTGAGGGGGGCGCGTTTAGAACGGGCGGCGTCACGATTGCGGGCACAGCGTATTCGCCCCCACAAGCAACCGATTTGCCATCCATCTTTTCAATGGGCGCGGCGCATATTTTGAGCCTCTCAGAGCCAATAGAGCGCGCTTGCGTTTTGTTTCTATTCGGCAGCCTCAGGCAGTTTTTTTACGACGGAAACAAGGGTTCTGCGCGAATGCTTGCCAGCGTTCTGCTGCTGATGGACGGGCTGCCGGTGTTGCAGATTCGTGCGACATCACAGCGCATGTACAACGAAGTGATGACCCGTTTTTATGACACCCAACAAGCAGATGAGGCGTTGCAGTGGTTGCTCGCGATCTACTCTAAACAATTGCGAGAGTCCGGATTCGTGAATGAAGCTGGCTAAATCACGAACTAAGAACATAAACTTCGTCACATGACTGATCGCACAATCCACCCCGACATTCTCCACCGCTGGGTGGCCGACACTTTTCTCGCTTCGGGTTCGTCGGAAGCGGAGGCGAGGCTCACCGCTCACCATCTCGTGCTGTCGAATCTCAGCGGTCACGATTCTCACGGCGTGGGCATGGTGCCGCGTTATGTGAAGGCGATTGCTGCGGGCGAGTTGGTGCTCAATCAGCAGGTTGAGGTCATTACCGATTCCGGCAGTTTGATGATTCTCGATGCCAAGCGTGGCATTGGTCAAAGCGTCACGCATCAGGCGATGGATATTGCCATTCAGCGTGCAAAAGACACTGGCGTCTGTGTGATGGGTTTGCGCAATTCGCATCATCTGGGGCGCGTGGGTCACTGGGCGGAGCAGGCGGTCGCCGAGGGCTTGATCTCCATTCACTTCACCAATGCCGTCAGCCAGCACTGGGTGGCCCCTTACGGCGCGGCTGAAGCGCGCTTTGTCACCAATCCTTTCACCGTGGGCATCCCACGACCCGACGCCGATGGCGGGCCGATTGTGCTGGACTTTGCCACGAGCGCGATTGCCCAAGGCAAGGTGCGCGTCGCGTACAACGCAGGCAAGAAGACGCCAGAAGGCGCGCTCATGGATCACGAGGGCAAACTCACCACCAATCCCGCTGTGCTGTTCGAGCCGGTGGATGGGCGAATCGGGGCGTTGACCACGATGGCTGCGCACAAGGGCTATGCGTTGGCGATGGTTTGCGAACTACTGGGCGCGGCGCTGACCGGTGGCTCGGTGACGATCCCGGCGAATCAGCCGAAAGCCGGCGTGTGGAACAACATGCTGACCATCGTGTTCGATCCGGCGCGATTCGGCACGCAGAGCGCGTTTGAGCATTCAGCGCGGGACTTTGTGGATTGGGTGAAGTCCGCAAGGCTTGCCGATGGGCACGACGAGATCATGATGCCTGGCGACCCAGAACGCAAATCACGCAAAGCCCGCGCCGCAGCGGTGCCGATTGACGAGGGCACTATTGCCGAAATGGACGCGGCAGCGGCGTCAGTTGCCGATGCGCCCGTCGGCAACATTAGCGCGCCGGGCCCGCTTTCGGCGCTGATGACAGCCGTATAGTTCGCTACAGCTTTTGGCTGGAAGCGCCGTTATATATGGGCGAAAGGCTGTAAATTCCAATATTCGACATCGAGCTTTTATCGCGGGAAGCCCTTATGCAGCGGGCATTGAGCGAATAGCTGTTGGCGGCGGTGCCGTTTCCAAAACTTCGACGGCCAAGAGTTCGTCGGGTTTGCGTCCGATGCTTTCAAACCGCATCCACTCTGATTTCAAAAGAGCGAGCAACGAACACATTTGTACGAGCAGCGATGGCCTCGAAGCAGGCTTCTCAAGCACCGCACGGATCGCGACTACGGCCGCTCCTAAAAGTGGTTTGGTTTATTTCTGATCGCACATTGTCGTCATTACAAGGGCAATATACTTTTGATAACAACTGCGCTATCTCTGCCTTCCGCTCTTGCGTTCCGGCTCTGGCTGCGAGCCCACGGCGATGCGTTGCGCTTTCAACGACTGACCGCCGTACATATAGTCCGAAATGGCATCGGTCAGTTTCGCCGCCTGTTGCACGCTGTTAGGGCTGGCCAGCATGACCACAGTCACAAGTGCTTCGACCAGCGCCAACAGCGCCACCAAACTGCTCGATAGCACCGGGTGTTGCGCGGGTGCGAACAGCGCGTGCTTGGCGATGGCAGTGAGCGGCGAGGCCGGCGCGTCGGTCAAGGCGATCACCGTGGCACCGCGATCCCGCGCATAGTTGGCCAGATTGACCGCGTCGGTCGCGTAACGAGGCACCGAGATCACCAGCACCACGTCCTTCGGTCCCACGTTCATCAGTTTTCCGGCGGCCACTTCGGTGCCGCCGAACTCAACCAAGTTGATAAGTTGATCGCAAAACGGCTGCAAATCGAGCGCCAAAATCGCGGCGATATGCGACGACAAACCGAAGCCCACCGTGTATACCGCACGAGCACGAATCACACTATTGGCGACGCGCCGCAATGCGTCTACGTCCATACCCAACGCCGTTTGCTGGACATTGGTCTGAGCCGGAATAAACAGTGTGTTCGCATCCTCAGCGCGAGATTTACGTGAGCGCTGCGATGTGCTCGAATGCAATTGCGACGACGCCTGCGACGAGGCAAGCTTCTGCACCGGTGCAAACACGGCTTTGACCGATTCGGCCAGCGCTGATTTGAGTTGCGCAAACTGCTTGAAACCGGCCGCTCGGGCGAACCGTGACAACGTCGCCGTTGAGGTGCCAATACGCTGCGCGAGCTCATCAATGCCTGCGGCAACGGTGGACACCGAGTTGCGCAACAAATAGTCCGCGATCACACGCTGTGAGCTTGAACCCTGCGACTGAAGCTGCATCAGTATCTGCCCGACTTCCGAGCGCGCGAGCGAGAGCTCTGGTGTGGTGGTGGCGATGGCGTTAGCGGGATTTCCGGCGTTGGCGGAGTTGGCTGATGGACGGGAGCGGTTCATGGTCATCGCCGAAGTGTAATTGCCAACCCGTTTGAGTTTTCCAGCATTGCGACGGCAAGGTGCGCAAATAGATTTTCATCTTTTACAAATACGTAAATAATGCTACATTTCGGCTGTCGGCTTTCGCCGACCGGAAGTTAACCAACCTCTTCAGAGCAATCTCATGATTTCATCACTCAAATTTTTCGTTCGCATCACCGGCGTTTTAGCGGGCTTCAGTCTCGTCGCGCAGGCCTCAGCGCAGGCACCGGATTGGAAAAAAATTCGCGTCGCCGTCGAGGGCAATTATCCGCCGTTCTCGGTGATGTCGCCCGACGGGAAATTGGGCGGCTTTGACATCGATATTGCTCGCGCCCTGTGCGTTGAAATGAAAGCGGAATGTACGCTCGTTCAGCAAGAATGGGATGGCATGATTCCAGCGATGAATGTGAAGAAGTTCGACATGATTGTTGCCTCAATGACGATCACCGATGAGCGCAAAAAAGCGGTGGATTTTTCTGATCCTTACTACGATGTGCCAAGCCGCTGGGTTGCCAAAGCGGGTGTTTTTAAGGACGTTTCACCCGCCAGTCTCAAGGGCAAAAAAATTGCCGTACTGCGCAACAGTCCACGCGCAAAGTATGTCGCGGAAAATTACAAAGGTATCGACGTTCTCGAAGTGGGTAAGGAAACCGACGTGTATCTGGAACTGCTCGCAGGCCGCGCTGACATTGGCATCGGCTCAAGCGTGGTCTCCGGTGAGGCGTTGTTGAAAAAGCCCGAAGGAAAGACGTACCAGCAGGTCGGCCCGATGGTCAATATTGGCGCGGGCAGCGGCGTCGGCATCGCCCTGCGCAAAGAAGACATCGTTCTGCGTGACAAAGTCAACTTGGCACTCAAGGGCATTCGCGCCAATGGCAATTACAAAAAATTGGCCGACAAGTACTTTGACTTTGATGTGTCGGGGCAAGCGAAGTAGCAGTCGACCTCACCTTAGCCGTTGCGCGCGCAGCGATATCGCACCATAACGCCTTCGATGACTATGCTGCACGGCTATCTGCCCGCGATTCTTGGCGGTCTCATGCTGACGCTGCAAATTGCAGCGGCATCCCTGCTTGTCGCCTGCCTGCTGGGCATGCTGGGGGCGGTGGCCAAGCTATCGCAATCGCGCGTGGCGCGCGTGCTGGCTGATGTCTACACCACGCTCATTCGCGGCGTGCCGGATTTGGTGCTGATGCTGCTGACGTTCTACGGCGGTCAGGCGCTCGTCAACTTGATCGTGCTGAAAATGGGCGGCGAGTACGTTGACATTGATCCCTTCATCGCGGGCACGCTCACAGTGGGGTTCATCTTCGGCGCTTACCTCACCGAGACTTTTCGTGGCGCAATCCTTGCTGTGCCGCGTGGTCAGATCGAAGCCGGTTACGCCTACGGAATGTCCTTTGCGCGCACTTTCTGGCGCATTACGTTGCCACAGTTAATTCGTCACGCGCTGCCCGGTTTCATCAACAACTGGTTGGTGATGATCAAGGCCACCGCGCTGGTATCCATCATCGGTCTAGACGACATGGTGCATCGTGCCGGTTTAGCGACCGCAGCCACGCGCGAGCCGTTCACTTTTTACGGGGCGATCGCCCTCATTTATCTTCTGATTACGAGTCTTTCGCTGGTGCTGTTGTGGCGCGTCGAACAACGCTTTTCGCGTGGCGTGCGCAAGGTATCGGCATGAGTGCGGCAGGCATCGTGCCGACGGTCGATTGGGCGCTGGTCGTGTCCACGCTGCCCGATTTTTTTGGCGGATTGCAGGTGTGTCTGACGCTGCTTGCCATCACCTTGCCCGTGGGCTTTTTGCTCTCGCTGCCATTGGCTGTGGCGCGCGCGTCGAACAACGCTTTTCTGTCGCGCACTGTGTGGTTGTTCACCTACATCATTCGCGGCACGCCGCTTTTGGTGCAAATATTCATCATTTACTACGGCCTGGCGCAGTTTGAATGGGTGCGCGAAAGTGCAGCGTGGGTGCTGCTCAAAAATGCATGGTTCTGCGCGTGGCTCGCATTCACGGTGAACACCACCGCGTACACCACAGAAATATTCGCTGGTGCCATCAAAGCAACCCCCGCTGGTGAGGTGGAGGCCGCGCGTAGCGTTGGCATGAGCGGTGCGCAGGTGTACCTGCGCATTCTGCTGCCCGGTGCGCTGCGCCGCGCGTTGCCGCAATATGGCAACGAGGTGGTGGGAATGATGCACGCCACCGCGCTCGCGTCCACCGTCACTCTAGTGGATCTCACGCGAGTGGCGCGGGATGTGTACGCCAATCACCTGCTTCCGGTCGAAGCGTTTGGCACCGTTGCGATCTTTTACTTCACGTTGACGTTCACGCTGGTGGGCTGTTTCAAGTTGCTTGAGCGACGCTTCTTAAAGCATCTCCAGCCTAGAACTTGAACCCACCCCTTGACTCGCCGTCGCGCACCATTCACGCCCATGCAAATTGACCTGATTCCCCTTCACCATTCGCCAAGCGGTACCACGCGCACGCTTCGTGTGCACCGTTTCGGTCAACCGGGCGCTCGCCCCAAGGCCTACATTCAGGCGGCGTTGCACGCCGATGAATTGCCCGGTGTGCTGGTCGCGCACCAGTTGATCGCACTGCTCACTGACGCTGAGGTCAAAGGCGATTTGGTGGGCGAGGTCGTCGTTGTGCCTGCGGCGAACCCTATCGGACTGTCGCAAGAATTTTTGGGCATTCATCACGGGCGCTTTGCGTTGTCGGACGGGTTCAATTTCAATCGTGGATTCGCCGACGTATCGCGTGGCCTGCGCGAGGCACTTGGCAAGAGCACTGCACGACCGGGTCAAGATGTTTCAGAAGTCCTGCGTTCGCACTTTCGCGATGCAGTCCAGCAGCACAATGCAAACAGCGAGTCAGCCATGCTCAAGTCGCAGCTGTTGACGCTTGCGATTGATGCCGATGTGGTGCTAGACCTGCACTGTGATGGCGAAGCGGTGATGCATCTCTACACTTTGCCATCGCTCAGCACGCGCATCGCACCACTCGCGCGCCTGCTGGGCGCGTTGGTGTGTCTGACTGCGACCGAGTCCGGCGAGGGGCCGTTTGACGAGGCTTGTAGTCGACCGTGGCAAGTGGCTCAAGCCGCCGTGCCCACTGCGGTACTGTCAACTCCGTGCCTCGCGGCGACCGTTGAGTTGCGCGGTGAGCGCGACGTCTCGCCGTTGCTGGCAAAGCAGGACGCCCGCGCGATCTTCGAATTTTTAAAAGTGGAAGGCATGGTCGACGGTACCTCGCCGTCCCTTCCGAATCACGGATATCTGGTGCTGCCGCTCGCGGCAACAGAGCCTGTGATTGCGCCCGTATCTGGCGTGCTGGTGTTCGACTGTGAGTTGGGCACGCATGTGGTTCAAGGTGCGGTGATCGCTCATTTGCTTGATCCAGTGACCGGGCAGTCAGCGGAGGTTTTGGCTGGCACCAGCGGCTTGCTGTTCGCGCGTGCCGCCTCGCGCTGGGCGAGTGCGGGCAAACGCATCGGAAAGATTGCGGGCAGCGAAATCATTCGCAGCGGCAAGCTGTTGTCGCCATGAGCGCGCCGGTGCAGAAACTACGGGCCGAAGACATTGTCAAGAATTTTGGCAGTGTCGAAGTGCTCAAGGGCGTGACCATTGAGGCCAACGCCGGGGACGTGATTGCGCTGATCGGTTCGTCGGGTTCGGGCAAGAGCACCTTCCTGCGCTGTTTGAATCTCCTCGAGAATCCGACGCAGGGAAAAATCACGCTCGCTGGTGAAACCCTCGCGGTCAAGCGCAACAAAGCGGGCGACTTGACGGCAACCGATGCCGCCCAGCTCGCCCGATTTCGCTGTGCCATGAGCATGGTGTTTCAGCATTTCAATTTGTGGGCGCACATGACGGCGCTGGAAAACGTCATCGAAGCACCCATGCAGGTGCTGGGCCTGTCGCGCGACGAGGCCGTGGCCCGAGCCGAGCGCACGCTGCAGCGCGTGGGCGTGATGCACCGCGCCAGGGCCTATCCGGCGCATCTGTCGGGCGGCGAGCAGCAGCGCGTGGCGATCGCCCGCGCATTGGCCATGGAGCCGCAGGTGATGCTGTTCGACGAGCCGACCTCGGCGCTCGACCCCGAACTGGTGGGCGAGGTGCTGCGCGTGATGCGTTCGGTGGCCGAGGAAGGCCGCACCATGATCGTCGTCACGCACGAGATGAGCTTCGCCCGCGAGGTCAGCAACCACGTGGTCTTCCTGCACAAGGGCCAGATCGAGGAGCAAGGCGACCCGCGCGAGGTGCTGACCCGGCCGCAGTCCGATCGGCTGCAGGCCTTCCTGTCGAATTCCCTGAAGTAGCGCTGCACGGCTTATCGGGGCGCTGCCGACAAGGACATGTCACTAGCATGACTTCGAAGATTTATACACTCGGAGGAATGATCGACGATTCGACAGCACAGCCATCCGTCTCGACGGCGCCTGCACCCGACCCGCCCGCCGCCGAGGCCGTGCCCTCGCTGGCCCCGCCGGTCGTCTTGGCTGGCGGCCTGTTGAACCGCGAACGGTCCATCCTGCAGTTCAACCGGCGTGTGCTGGCACAGGCGCGCCGCGCCGACGTGCCGTTGCTCGAGCGCTTGCGCTACATCACCATCGTCAGCTCCAACCTCGACGAATTCTTCGAGGTCCGGGTGGCCGATTACATCGAGGCCGTGCGCCAGCCCGGCAGCGGCGTCACCCGCGCCGATCTGGCGGCCGTGTCCGCGGCGGCCCACGAGTTGATCGACGAGCAGTACACGTTGTTCAACGAATCGGTGATGCCCGATCTGGCCGACCAGGGCATCGTCGTGCTCAACCATGCCGAGCGCAACAAGGCGCAGCGCGCCTGGGTGGCCAAGTTCTTCGAGCAGCAGGTGCGTCCGCTGCTGGTGCCGGTCAGCCTGGACCCCAGCCACCCGTTCCCGCAAGTCGCCAACAAGTCGCTGAATTTCATTGCCCGATTGGGTGGGCGCGACGTGTTCGGGCGCGAGAATCAGATCGCCATCGTCAAGGTGCCGCGCGTGTTGCCGCGGGTCATCGGCCTGCCGCGCGATCTGTGCAGTGGCAAACAAGGCTTCGTGCTGCTGACCAGCGTCATCCGCGCCCATTTGGCCGAATTGTTCCCGGGCCGCATGGTCGAGTATTTCTCGCAGTTCCGCGTGACGCGCGATTCCGACCTCGAGGTCGACGCCGACGACGTCACCAACCTGCGCCAGGCGCTGCGCCGCCGGCTCACCAGCCGGCACTACGGCCAGGCGATCCGGCTGGAGGTGGTGAGCACCTGCCCCGACGAGTTGACGCGCTTTTTGCTCGAGCAGTTCGGGCTGCCCGAGGTGGCGCTGTACAAGGTGAACGGGCCGGTCAACCTGGTGCGCCTAAATCAGCTGATCGACCAGGCCGATGCCGATGCGCTGCGTTTCCCGCCCTACGAGCCGCGTTGGCCCACCGCCACCTTGCCGCCGGGGCGGTCGATCTTCGAGCGGCTGCGCCAGGGCGACGTGCTGCTGCACCATCCGTACGAGAGCTTCGAGCCGGTGGTTCAATTTCTGCGCGAGGCCGTCCACGACCCCGACGTTCTTGCCATCAAGCAGACCATTTACCGCACCGGCACCCAGAGTGTGCTGATGGACCTGCTGATCGAGGCCGCACGCCGCGGCAAGGAAGTGCTGGCAGTGGTGGAGCTGACGGCACGCTTCGACGAAGAGGCCAACATCAACTGGGCCGAACGGCTGGAGGCCGTGGGCGCGCAGGTGGTGTACGGCATCGTCGGCCTAAAGACGCACGCCAAGCTGCTGCTGGTGACGCGGCGGGAAACCAGTGCCAACGTTGCCGACAGCAAACGCGGCACCTGGACACGGCTGCGCCGTTACGCGCACCTGTCGACCGGCAACTACAACCCGCGCACGGCCCGGCTGTATACCGATATGGGTTATCTCACCGCCGACGCCGGCCTGACCGCCGATGCCGATGCCATCTTCCTGCAACTGGCCAGCCAGAGCCGCGGTCGGCCGCCCCACCATTTGCTGACCGCGCCCTTCGTGCTGCACCGACGCATGGTCAAGCACATTGTCCAGGTGGCCGACGCGGCGCGGCAGGGGCTGCCGGCGCGCATCGTGGCACGGGTCAATGCGCTGACCGATCCGGCGCTCATCCACGCATTGGTGCAGGCCGGGCAGGCCGGGGCGCGCATCGACCTCATCGTGCGCGGTGCCTGCATGCTGCCGCCGCAGTTGCCGGGCTACAGCGACAACATCCGGGTGCGCTCAGTCGTCGGACGATTTTTGGAACATACCCGCGTGCTGTACTTCCGCTGGGGGCCGGAGCCCACCGACGAGGTGCTGTACCTGAGCAGCGCCGACTGGATGAGTCGCAACATGTTCCGCCGCATCGAAGTGGCCTGGCCCGTGCGCGACCCGGCGCTGCGCCAGCGCGTTATCGACGAAGCGTTGGTGCCCTGCCTGCACGACCAGCGCGACGCCTGGGAACTCGATGCCGAGGGCCGCTACCGCCGCGTGTCCGAAACCGGCGTCAGCGCGCAGCAGGCTTTGATGCAGCGCTTTGCGGCGCCGTGACGGCAGGTCTTGCATGGACATGATTCTCTGGCGACACGCCGAAGCCTTCGAGGCGCGCGAGGTGGAAGACGACCTCGACCGCGCGCTCACGCCCAAGGGCGAGCGCCAGGCCCAGCGCATGGCCACCTGGTTGAACCGGCAACTGCCTGCCAGCACGCGCGTGCTGGTCAGCCCGGCCCGGCGCGCACAGCAGACCGCCGCGGCGCTGGAGCGCAAGTTCAAGACCGTGCCCGCGCTGGCGCCTGAGGCCACGGTGGAGGCCCTGCTGCACAGCGTGCGCTGGCCCGAGGCGCGCGAACCCGTGCTGGTGGTGGGCCACCAGCCCACGCTGGGGCTCGTCGCGGCCTACCTGTTGTCGGGCGAGCCGCAAGCCTGGTCGGTGCGCAAGGGGGGCGTGTGGTGGCTGCGCGCCCGCCAGCGCGACACGGGTTTGCAGGTGGTGCTGCAGGCCGTGATCGGCCCCGACCAGCTGTAGGCGAGTTGGCGGCTCGGCCTCTGTGGCCGGGTGCGTCAGGGCTGAAGCAGCACCAGGTGCAAGGGCCCCGAACGGGCCCAGACGGCGGCTTCTTCCTGCAACAGGTACAGCGTTCTCGGGTGCGTTTCTGTCCAGCGTGGGCTGAAACCGAGCACCGCCTCGCGGCCCTTGGCGCGCAGGGACAGCGCGGTGTTGCTGACTTCGCCGCGGGCATGGCACTTGATGGCCGCCAGCCGCAGGCAGATCACCTGCCAGGCAAAGGTCTCGCTGGCCAGCTGTGGTTCGAGCTTGCGCAGGCCGCCGCGCTGGCCCAGCACCAGGTCGGCGATGCGCCTCTGCTGGCTTTGCGAGAAGCCCGGCGCGTCGACATGGGCCAGCAGGTAGGCGCTGTGGCGGTGGTGGTCGTGGTGCGACACCATCAGGCCGAGTTCATGCAAGGCGCAGGCCCAGCCCAGTTCACGTCGGGTCTCGGGGTCGGGGTCGGGCAGGGCGGCGTCGAACAGCGCCATGGCAATGCTGGCGACCCGTCCGGCCTGACCTTCGTCGACATCGAAGCGGCGTTGCAGCTCGGTCACCGAGGCGTCGCGCATGTCGCCCGGCAGCACGTGTTGGACGGCGTCGATGCGCTCGTGCAGGTCGATGATCACGCCCTGGCGCAGCGCGCCCTTGGCCGGCCACAGTTCGCCGATGCCGAAGTGCGTGGCCAGCGTGTACAGGATGGCCAGGCCCCCCGGCAGCACGGCGCGGCGCTCGGACTTCAGGCCGGGCAGTTCGATCCGGCTCAAGTGGCCGGCTTCCAGGCAGCGCTCGATGCACCAGCGCAGGCCGTCGGGCGTGATGCGGCCGTCGGTGATGCCCGCGTCGTGCAGCACGTGCGACACCGAGCCGGCCGTGCCCGACGAGCCCAGTGCCTTCTGCCAGCGGTCGGGCGCGAAGAGCTGCAAGGCCTCCTCGAGCTCGGCGCCGGCCGCCACCTGCGCGGCGCGAAAGCCCTGTTGGGTCAATCGGCCGTCACCGAAGAAGCGCATCGACAAGCCGACGCAGCCCACGCCGAAGGATTCGGCCACCAGCGGCAGGCGGCCGCGACCCAGGATCAGTTCAGTCGAACGGCCGCCGATGTCGATGACCAGCCGCGTGTCCTCGCTGGGCTGCAGGTGGGCCACGCCGGCGTAGATCAGGCGCGCTTCCTCACGGCCCGAGATGACTTCTATGGGGAAGCCCAGGGCCTGCTGCGCACGCAACAGGAAGGCATTGCGGTTGCGCGCCTCGCGCAGTGTCTGCGTGGCCACGGCGCGGACCTGGCCCGGCTCGAATCCGGCCAGGCGAGCGGCAAAGCGGCGCAGGCAGGCCAGGCCGCGCTGAACCGCTTCTTCGGTCAGCAAGCCTTCGGCGTCGAGACCGCCACCCAGGCGCACCATGTCCTTGAGGTAGTCGACACGTCGGTAGCGTCCATGCTGCAACTGGGCAATCTCCAGCCTGAAGCTGTTGGAGCCCATGTCGATTGCGGCCAGCGTGTTGCCGGCGGGGGGCGTGTTGCGTTCCTGCATAAGCTGATTGTGCCCACCGCCTCCCTACAATTGTCGTTTTGCCAAGACACCCGGGACCCTTCAACTTGACGCTGCTCTACATCGTGCTGGCCACCGCCGGCAGCAGCTTGCTGTCGGTGTTCATTGCGGCCTCGCTGACCGTGGCGGTGCTGGGCCGGCTGGTCAAGAATCTGGTCAGCCTGTCGGCAGGGGTGCTGCTGGGCACGGCGCTGCTGCACGTCATGCCCGAGGCCTTCGAGAGCGGCACCGACCCGCAAGCCCTTTTTGCCACCCTGCTGGGCGGGCTGTTGTTCTTCTGGTTGCTGGAGAAGGCCGAGCTCTACCGCCACGACCACCACCACGAAGGCGACGGGCACGACCATCACCACGATTTCGACGCGCAGCGCGCCGGGCGCGGCGGCTTGAGTGTGCTGGTGGGCGACAGCGTGCACAACTTCTGCGACGGCGTGATCATCGCCACGGCTTTCCTGGCGGACCCCGCGCTGGGGCTGGTCACGGCGCTGGCCATCCTGGCCCACGAGATACCGCAGGAGGCCGGCGACTACATCGTGCTGCTCAACGCCGGCTTTTCACGCCGCAAGGCCTTGTTCTACAACGCCTTGTCCGGCCTGGCCGCGGTGGTGGGCGGGGTGCTGGGCTATGTGCTGGTCGGACCCTGGCAGACGATGTTGCCCTTCCTGCTGGTGGTGGCCTCGAGCAGCTTCATCTACATCGCCGTGGCCGACCTGCTGCCGCAACTGCAGCAGCGCCTGAACTGGCGCCAGACGCTGGCCCAGGTGGGCTGGCTGGCAGCCGGCCTGTGCCTGGTGCTGCTGGCCAAGGCCGGCCTGCACGCGCACTGACGCACCGCCCGGGCCTCCAGTGCGCTGCCGATCAGCGCACGACCAGCACCGGCACGGTCCCGTGGGTCAGCACCTTCTGCGTCTCGCTGCCCAGCAACAGGGCGCTCATGCCGCGCCGGCCGTGCGACGCCATGACGACGAGGTCGCAGTTCTGCGATTTGGCGTGTTCCACGATGGCCTCCCAGGCGTGCGTGGCTTCGAGCGTGTGGCCAGCGCACTTGATGCCTGCCGCGCTTGCCGCATCCACCGCGGCCTTCACGCGGGCGGCGGCCACGAGTTCCTGCTGGTCGTAGAACTCCTGCGGCGGGGTCGGCTGCATTTCGGAGATGGCGCTGAAGGGAAAAGGCTCCTTCACCGACAACACGAACAATTCCGCCCCGTACACCCGTGCCAGGGACACGGCATGGGTCAAGGCCTTGCTGGAAATCTCCGAGCCATCGGTAGGGAAGAGCACGCGCTTGTACATGAGAGGTCTCCAGGTGGGCGGGGCTGGCCAAAGCTCAGCCAGTGGCCACAGTGTGCGCCCAACAGCAGCCGCTGGCTTGACCGGGATCAACGGACCATCAGCGTCAGCCGCGTGCCACGGGGCGTGCCGGATCGGCGCACCACTCGCTCCACGAGCCGGGGTACAGGCGCGCGTCGCCCAGCCCGGCACGGGCCATCGCCAGCAGGTTGTGGCAGGCGGTGACACCCGAGCCGCACTGGTGCACCACCTCGCCGGCCTCGGCGCCCAGGGCGCCGAATTCGGTGCGCAGCTCGGCTGCGGGCTTGAAGCGGCCGTCTGCCTGCAAGTTGTCCTTGAAGAAGCGCAGCCGCGCGCCGGGGATGTGGCCGGCCACCGGGTCCAGCGGCTCGACCTCGCCACGGAAGCGCTCGCCGGCGCGGGCATCGAGCAGGCAGACATCGTCGAGCCGGGCCTGCAGTTCATCGGCCGAAATCGTGGCCATGGCCGCGGGCAGCGCAGGGTAGGGCGCACACGCAGGCGGCATGGCACTGTCAGTGGTCAGAGCGCCGCCGGCGGCCAGCCACGCCGCCTGCCCGCCGTCGAGCACGGCCACGGCGCTGTGGCCCAGCCAGCGCAGCAGCCACCAAGCGCGTGCGGCATAGGGGCCGCCCTGGTTGTCGTAAGCGACGACCTGCACACCCGGGGCGATGCCCCAGCGGCCCGCGGCAACGGCCAGGTCTGCCCTGGCGGGCAGCGGATGGCGGCCGTTGACGCCGGTCTTGTCGCCTGACAGGTCGCGTTCCAGATGCAGGTAGCGCGCACCGGGCAGGTGGCCCGCGGTGTGGGCCTGCGCGCCGGCGTCGGTCTGCGCCAGGTCAAAGCCGCAGTCGAGCACGATCGGGCGCGTCGTCGCCGCAAGCGCCAACAGCTCCTGGGCCGTGATCAGGGTGGTGAAGGGCATGGCAGGGTCCTCAACTTTCGGTGGAACGGGACGGCAGCGGTCGGGCCCCGGCTGCCGGGATCTTTGCGCGCAGAAACGTGGCGGCCAGGCCCGCCGCCAGGATCAACCCGGTGCCGGCGAGCGACAGGCCGGTGACCGGGTCGTGGAACAACCACACCCCCAGGCCGAAGGAGTAGACGATACCCATGAACTGCAGAGCGGCCACGACCAGCGTGCTGCCGATCGCATAGGCCCGCGTCATCATCCACTGCGCGGCAGTAGCCAGCAGGCCGATGGCCCCCAGCAGCGCCAGCCCCCGAGCCGAGTGGGCCTGCAGGCCGGTGCTGGCCAGGGCCAGCACCAGGCCCGACACCACGCCCGACAGCGAGAAGTAGAAGACCACCCGTTCCTCAGGCTCGCCCGCCCGCCCCAGGGCAGTCACCTGCATGTAGGCGATGGCCGCCAGCATGCCGCCGAGCAGTCCGCACAGGCCATGCCAGAGCTGGTCTTGGGCCAGGGTCGGGCGCAGCACCAACGCCACGCCGGCGAAACCAGTCAACACGGCGGCGAACAGGCGCCCGTCGATGCGTGCCGGGCTGCCCGGGGCGGCCAGCAAGGCCGCACCCATCAGAAAACAGGCGATCCAGACCGAAGACATGTAGTTCAACGTCATCGCCGTGCCCAGCGGCAAGGCACCCAGCGAATAGAACCACAGGCACAGGGCGCTTGTGCCCGCCAGGCTGCGCCAGAAATGCATGGCCGGCACGGCAGTCTTGAGCGATGTGCCGCGCCCGCGCAGCATGGCCGCCATCAGCACCAGGCCGATCAGCGATCGGTACAACACGATTTCGCCAGCCCCGTAATCCGCCGAGGCCAGCTTCACGCACACGGCCATCAGCGCGAACAGCAGCGAAGCCAGCAACATCAACAGGGAGGCCGACATCGCACTCATTGTGGCCGCGCCGGCCACGGCCTCAAGTTGCCCTCAGCTGTCTTCAGTCAACAGTCTGCGGCCTGGCCGGCACCGGGCCGTGGCCCTGGCCCATCTCGCGCAAATACCACTCGTGGAATTGCTGCATGCCGTCTTCCATCGGGCTCTGGTAGGGGCCAGCCTCGTCGTCACCACGTTCGTGCAGGGCCTGGCGGCCAGCGTCCATGCGCAAGGCGATCTCGTCGTCCTCGACGCAGGTTTCCAGGTACGCGGCCTGCTGCGCGTCGACGTAGTCGCGCTCGAAGGCGTGGATGTCTTCGGGGTAGTAGAACTCAATCAGATTCGTGGTGTGGCGCGGGCCTCGCGGCACCAGCGTCGACACGACCAGCACGTGCGGGTACCACTCCAGCATCACGGTCGGGTAGTAGGTCAGCCAGATCGCCCCATGCGCCGGCGCGACGCCGTTGCGGTACTTCAGCACCGCATCGTGCCAGCGCTGGTAGACGGCCGAGCCAGGGCGCTCGAGCGCGTGGTGCACGCCCACGGTCTGCACCGAGTGATGACGCCCGAATTCCCAGCGCAGGTCTTCACAGGTCACGAACTGGCCCAGCCCCGGGTGGAAGGGCCCGACGTGGTAGTCCTCCAGGTAGACCTCGATGAAGGTCTTCCAGTTGTAGTGGCACTCGTGGACGTGCATGCGGTCGTAGACGTAGCCGCTGAAGTCGAACTCGGCCTTGGGGCCGAGCTTGGCCAGGTCGGTAGCCACATGGCGCCCGTTCTGCTCGAACAGCAGGCCGTTCCAGTGCTGCAGCGGGTAGTTGCGCAGGTTCAGGCAGGGGTCGACTTTGAAGTGCGGCGCACCCACCAGGCGGCCGTGCAGGTCGTACGTCCAGCGGTGCAGCGGACACACCACGTGCTCGCCGGTCTTGCCGCGGCCACGCAGCATCACGGCCTGGCGATGGCGGCAGACGTTGGAGATCAACTCGATGCCGTCACGCGTGCGCACCAGGGCTCGACCGTCGCCTTCCTGATGGAGTGATTGGTAATCGCCCAGCTCGGGCAGCGCCAAGTCATGGCCCAGATAGCGCGGGCCGTGCTTCAGGATGAGCGCTTGTTCCTTGCGGAACAGCTCTGCATCGAAGTAACTGGAAACCGGCAGCTGGGAGCGGCTTTGCTCGAGTGACTCGAGACTGATGCTCAGGTCCGACATGATCCGTCAAGATCCTCCATCGCGAGGACATCTACCCGCTGCCCGAAGGCCGGCGCGGTTGGCATGAAAGCCGGCAAACGATGCTGCCGACGAGAGGTCGCGATTCTACCCATCGGGGTCCGCATGGCCGTCAGCCGTCACGCTGCAGGGCTTTGCGCGGTCTGGACGCGCGGGCAGGGCAGATCGCAGGCTGGCTTTGTTTAGAATCGCGGGCTGATTTTCATCTTACGAAATGCCCAAGAATTCCGCGCCCACCCAGAAAGAACCCGCCAGCTACGAACAGGCGCTTGCCGAGCTCGACCGGCTGGTGCAGCAGATGGAAGGCGGTCAACTGCCGCTGGACCAGTTGCTCGACGGCTACCGCCGCGGTGCAGAACTGCTCGCCTACTGCCGCGGCCGCTTGCAGGCCGTGGAAGACCAGGTCAAGGTGCTCGAGGACGGCGCGCTGAAGGCATGGGAGTCGACGTGACTGCTCCCATGACCGCTCCCATGACCGCTCCCATGACCGACTGCATGCCCGAGCCAGCCTTCGATGCCTGGGCCAGGCAGCAACTGGCCGATGTGGAAGCCGCCCTGGAAGCCTGGGTGCCCGCGACCGCGCCGGCCGGGCTGGGTCTGGCGATGCGCTACGGCGTGCTGGACGGCGGCAAGCGGCTGCGCCCCTTGCTCGTGCTGGCCAGCAGCCAGGCATTGGGCGGTTTGCCCGAACCGGCCTTGCGCGCGGCGGTGGCGGTCGAGTTGATTCATGCCTACTCGCTCGTGCACGACGACATGCCGTGCATGGACAACGACGTGCTGCGCCGCGGCAAACCGACCGTCCACGTGAAATTCGGCGAGGCCCAGGCGATGCTCGCGGGCGACGCCATGCAAGCCCTGGCCTTCGAGGTGCTGACGCCCGAGCGGGGTGTCGACCCGGCCCTGCAGGGGCGCCTGGTCAGCCTGCTGGCCCGCGCCGCCGGAGAGTCCGGCATGGCGGGTGGCCAGGCCATCGACCTGGCCAGTGTCGGCCTGGCGCTGGACGAGGCTGCGCTGCGTGACATGCATCGCCGCAAGACCGGCGCCTTGCTCGAGGCCAGCGTGATGATGGGGGCGGCCTGCGGTCGGCCGACGGCGGCAACCCAGGCTGCGCTGCTCGCCTACGGCCGCGCCGTAGGGCTGGCCTTTCAGGTCGTCGACGACATCCTGGACGTCACCCAGGCGTCCGAGACGCTGGGCAAGACCGCCGGCAAAGACCAGGACCGCAACAAACCCACCTTCGTCTCGGTGCTGGGGCTGGATGCCGCGCGCCGACACGCCGAGGGCCTGCGCCAGCAGGCCCATGCCGCGCTTGTCGACACGGGGTTGGGCGTGATGGCCGCCACCCTGGCCACCCTGGCCGACCGGGTGGTCGAGCGCGAGAGCTAGGATGCCGTCGATGAACAAGTTGCTGCACCAGATCAATTCCCCGGCTGACCTGCGCCGGCTGCCGCGCCAGGACCTGCAACGGCTGGCCACCGAGTTGCGCGCCTATGTGCTGGACACCGTCAGCAAGACCGGCGGCCACCTGGGCAGCAACCTCGGCACGGTGGAGTTGACGATTGCGCTGCACTACGTCTTCAACACCCCTTGGGACCGCCTGGTGTGGGACGTGGGCCACCAGACCTATCCGCACAAGGTGCTCACGGGTCGGCGCGACCGCATGCACACCCTGCGGCAACTGGGCGGTGTGGGCGGATTCCCGCGGCGCGACGAGAGCGAGTACGACTCCTTCGGCACGGCGCACAGCTCGACCTCGATCTCGGCCGCGCTCGGCATGGCCCTGGCGGCCAAGTTGAAGGGCGAAGACCGTCACGCGGTGGCCGTCATTGGCGATGGCGCCATGACCGCAGGAATGGCCTTCGAGGCCATGAACAACTCCGGCGTGTCGGACGCCGGTGTCAGCCCCGACCTGTTGGTCGTGCTGAACGACAACGACATGTCCATCAGCCCGCCCGTGGGCGCGCTGAACAAGTACCTTGCGCGGCTGATGAGCGGCAACTTTTACGCCAGTGCGCGCGAGGGCGTGAAGGGCGTGCTCAAGGCCGCGCCGCCACTGTTCGAGCTGGCCCGGCGCTTTGAGGAACACGCCAAGGGCATGGTCGTGCCCGGCACGATCTTTGAGGAGTTCGGCTTCAACTACGTCGGTCCGATCGACGGGCACGATCTGGACGCGCTGATCCCCACGCTGGAGAACCTGCGCGCGCGGCGCGGCCCGCAGTTCCTGCACGTCGTTACCAAGAAGGGCTACGGTTACGAGCTGGCCGAAGCCGACCCGGTGAAGTACCACGCGGCCAGCGGCAAGTTCGACCCGGCGCTGGGCTTCCCCAAGAGCGTGCCGAGCAAGCCCAGCTTCACGCAAGTGTTCGGCCAGTGGTTGTGCGACATGGCCGAAGTCGACGAGCGCTTGGTCGCCATCACCCCGGCCATGCGCGAAGGCTCGGGCATGGTCGAGTTCCACAAACGCTTCCCCGAGCGCTACCACGACGTGGGCATCGCCGAGCAGCATGCCGTGACCTTCGCCGCCGGCATGGCGTGCGAGGGGCTGAAACCGGTGGTGGCGATCTACTCGACCTTCCTGCAGCGCGGCTACGACCAGTTGATCCACGATGTCGCCATCCAGAACCTTCCGGTGGTGTTTGCGCTGGACCGCGCCGGGCTGGTGGGTGCCGACGGCGCGACGCATGCCGGCGCCTACGACATCGCCTTCGTGCGCTGCATCCCCCACTGCAGCATGCTCACGCCCAGCGACGAGAACGAATGCCGCCAGGCGCTGACGACCGCCTATCGCCAGAACCACCCGGTGGCCGTGCGCTACCCGCGCGGCACGGGCGCCGGTGTGGCCATCGAGACCACGCTGACCGAATGGCCGTGGGGCAAGGGCATCGTGCGCCGGCAGGGGCAGCGCATCGCCATCCTGGCTTTCGGCACGCTGCTGCACCCCGCGCTGAAGGCCGCCGAGAGCCTGGGGGCCACGGTGGCCGACATGCGCTTCGCCAAGCCGCTGGACGCCGACCTGGTGCTGCAACTGGCGCACAGCCACAACGCGCTGGTGACGGTGGAGGAAGGCTGCGTGATGGGCGGCGCCGGCAGCGCGGTATTGGAATGCCTGGCCGCTGCCGGCGTGCTGGTGCCGGTGCTTCAACTGGGCCTGCCCGACCAGTTCGTCGAGCACGGTGAACACGCCAAGCTGCTGGCGATGTGCGGGCTGGATGCTGCCGGCATCGAGCAGTCGATCTTGAAGCGTTTTGGCAGTCGGCCAGCGTTGGCCGCAGTGAACAGCTGACCCCCTGATGACGAATCTGACCGACGCATTGCATATCCCCGACACACAAAGTGGCGGCGATGAACGCCACCTGGCCATTCAGCACGTGGGCGTGAAAGACGTGCGTTACCCGCTGCGCTTGAGCGTGGCCGGCGTGGTGCAGCAAACGGCGGCGTTGTGGTCGCTGGACGTGGCCTTGCCCGCGGACAAGAAGGGCACCCACATGTCGCGCTTCATTGCGTGGCTGGACGCCCAGGCGGCGGCCGACGCGCCGCTGGACGCCGCCGGCCTGCGCGAACGCCACGCCCAGATGCTGCACGCGCTGGGCGCCAGCGAAGGCCGCATCGAGGCTGCGTTCAGTTTCTTCGTGCGCAAGCGCGCGCCGGTGTCGGGCGCGATGCTGCGGACATTCCGCACGCGGTTCTCGCCGGTGAGCACATGCAGCGCCGTTCCGGCACGCAACCAGGACGTCACCTGCATCGCAGCGCCGAATCGCACGTCATTCAGCGCGCCGCGAGCCGTCGTGGCCGTGCTGGTCGTCACGGAGTCGCGACGGATGAGCTGACGCGCGCTGAGTTGCGTGCTGTAGTTGCGCTCGAGCAGCGTAGAACTCGAGATGCCGAAGCTGTACTTCTGGCCTGCAGGCAGGCCGATCGCAAAGACCGGGAATCGAGACACGGTCGTCGTGACGGCGGTCCCGTCGATCGTCGTCGTGCGGCGCTCGGGTGCGTACTGGATGTAGGCGCCAGCAACACCCCAGTTCATCAGTGCCGCCGGGTTGAGCGGCGCGGCCTGATCGAACTCCGCGAGCCCGCCGCCGGACGTTGCCGCACGCACCGTGAGCTGGCCCGGGGGATAGCCGTAGCCCTGCAGTCCGATAGCGCCCTGCGCACGCAACGTGCTGGACACCAGCACGAACAGCGTCGTAAGCACGTGTCGAATCCGGACACCGGTCATGGAATTGCTCCCTTGCGTGGCGTTGTGTACGTCACGCGAAGGCGCGGACGGAGCGCTGGATTGCTGTTGCGTCGCGAGTAGAACGCGGGACGCTGTTCCTGGAATGTCTCACCTTCGGAGTACAGCACGAGATTCGTGGCGCGCGCGCTGTCCTGCGTGATCCAGAGCCGCAACACCTCGCCGACGTCGAAGGACTTCACGCCGCTGTCGGCTGGCACGATGCGCAGCGAGGGCAACAGCACACCTTCGATGGTAGGATCGAGGAACTCGACGATGCGTCGCGGATCGGTGCCGAGTGCCGGACCGGCGATGGCCGCGCGCAATCGCATGCGCACACCGTCGGTCGCACCCGGTACTGCACGTTGCGGACGCTGCACCATATCGAGCGATGCACGCACGACAGTGATCGATGCGAGAAATGCGCGCGGGATCTTTACGCGGAGCAGACTCCGCACACCGACAATGCCGCCCGCCTCGATCGAACCGTCGTTGAGTGGCGTCGTGCGATCCTGCAGCACGAGCGTCTGGGCGCGAAACCGTTCCGGCGACGGTACCGTGAGGTTCGCCTGCGTCGACACGAGCCACGCCTTGATCGCAGTGTCGGGTGACGGGTCGTACGTGAGCCGCGGTACGAGGCCTTCCGAATTTACGCTCGGCGCCACAAAGCGCAGCGCCGCAGACGCCGGCGAGGTGACCTGCACACCAATGCGAAGCCGACGCGCCGACCGCACGAACCGCAGCATCACGGTGTCCGGGATCGCCACGCCGAATGACCTGCTCGTCGCGGCAGACCCGAACCCGGTAATCGTGTCGGCGAGCACTTCTGCTCGGGTGAACGTGCGCCTGGCAATCAGTCGCGACGGAATGAAGCGCGCCGCAAGCGACCGTGGCACCGTGTCGTTGCCGGCGTTCGTGTCGTCCACATCGTAGAGTGAGACGGTGGTCGTACCGACGCGCGGAATCGACGAGCGCGCCGTGTCGAGCACCAGCAACAGCTTGCTGTCGCGGAGCGAAGTGATCAACGTCGTGTCGGTTGCCGAGACGATGCGCGGCAACGTGTCGAAACGCAGAACCTGGCGGATGTCCGCCGAGTCCGGGCGGTTCACGACCGGCACGAAGGTCTCATACAGGTAGCCAAAACCATTCGACGTGGCGAGGCCCGGCGCAGGCCAGCGCTCACCAACGCCAGTAAAGCCGCCGAATGCGGAGTCGGACTGCACGATGTCGAGCGTGGTGTCCTTGAAGACCAGCGCGTTGTCCGTGCAGAGCGTGGGACAGTTGGCAGAGGTGTCGAGGCGTTCCGAACACGCCGCCACGAGAACGATCGCGGCGAGCGGCAGGCAGCGGGAAAACTGACGAGGAGACACGGAAACGGTTTGGAGTGAGGCGAGTGATGGCCGTTAGGACACGGCCATCAGGTTCGCCGCGAAGGCAGCGGGAAGCAGTGCGTCGAGCCGCCAGGTCTGGCGGGCCCCGCTGGTCGTGATGCTCGTGACCTCGAGCAGCGGGGCGAATTCATGCAGCACCTGTCGGCAGATACCACAGGGTGGAGTCGGGACAGCCGCCTCGGTGCAGACGACGATTGCCGTGAATACGCACACGCCATCGGAGACGGCACGCGAGATCGCAGTACGCTCGGCACAGATGCCTGCCGGGTAGCTCGCATTCTCGACATTCGCGCCGCTGTGCACCGTACCGTCGGCGGCGAGCAGTGCTGCACCGACACGGAATTTCGAATACGGCGCATAGGCGCGTGTCATTGCGGCTTCGGCCTCGCGCTCGAGCTGGGACAGCTGCGTGGTCGTCATGATCATGGTCATCGTGCGCTGATCTGGCTGAGGAAACTCGTGCCGCACCCGCGCCATGACAGCTCGAAAACCTCGGCGACCGTCGCACCGACGTCGGCGAAGGTGTCGCGCGGCGGCAGCACCCCCGGCGTCACCGTGCGGCCGGCAACGAGCAGCGGAACGCGTTCGCGCGCATGATCGGTGGACGGCGTCGTGGGATCGTTTCCGTGATCGGCAGTGATGAACAACAGATCGTCGGGGCGCATGGCATGCAGCAGTGCGGGCAGCGCCGCGTCGAACTGTGCCAGCGCGCCGGCGAATCCATGCACATCGTTCCGATGTCCGAACTGCTGATCGAAGTCGATCAGGTTCGCAAACAGGAACCCTTCGTGCGACGAGTGGAGCCACTCCGTGATCAGCTGGATACCAGCGGCGTTGTTCGAGGTGTGCACCGATGTGATCGCGCGTGACGCGAACAGGTCATCGACCTTGCCGACCCCTGACCGCGGCACACCCGCAGTTTGCAACGCATCGAGAAGCGTCTCGCTCACGGGGGGCAGCGAGTAGTCACGGCGATTGGCCGTCCGCTGCCAGGCCCCGCTCGTGCCGGTGAACGGCCGCGCGATCACGCGCGCGACATTGCCCGTCCCCACCAGCAGCTCGCGCGCGATCTCGCAGGCACGATACAACTCGGTGAGCGGCACGACCGACTCGTGCGCCGCCACCTGGAAAACCGAGTCCGCCGACGTGTAGACGATCCACGCACCCGTGGCGACATGCTCGTTTGCAAGAGCATCGAGGATCGCGGTGCCGCTCGAGACGCAGTTGCCGATGACGGCATGTCCCGTCGCCGCGCTGAATGCATCGAGCAGCGCTGCGGGGAAACCGGAAGGAAAGGTCGGAAACGGTGCATCGAGCACGATGCCCGCAATTTCCCAGTGCCCCGTGATGGAATCCTTGCCGGCGCTGCGCGGCTCCAAAACCATCACGGCACCGGCAGGCTCGGCGACGGCCGCGACTCCGCGCAACGTGCCGACATGCCCCAGACCGAGTCGCTCCATGTTCGGCAGCGCCGTGCTCACCTGCCCCAGCACATGGCCGAGCGTGTTGCTGCCCACGTCACCGTATGCCACGGCGTCAGCGGCCTCGCCACATCCCACGCCATCGAGCACGATCACCGCAACACGACGACTCACGCGGCGGTCCCTCGCGCACGCGACACGTCAGCGCCGGCGTACGCCCGCGCAACGCGCGAACGCAAAGCCGTGAGCACCTCGTACGGAGACCGCTGCGCGTGCGACGCCACGGCGGCGATGCTCGAACCGGCATCACCGCCGATGAGCGTCACACAATCGCCGACCTGGCATGGCACATCGGTCACGTCGCACATCGTCATGTCCATGGTGACGATGCCCACCACCGGCACCTGCCGATCGTGCACCATCGCCGTCGCCCCGTTGCCCGCCCCGCGCGGATATCCGTCGGCATACCCGAGCGCGACGGTCGCGATCCGCCACGTGGCACCGTAACTCACGGTGTCGCCCGCGCTCACCCGTCGCAGCTCCACCACCGGACCGGCCAACGTCACCACGCCGCGCGGTACCCATGCGGCCGGACCCACCGCGACACCGTACAGCGCGATGCCGGGGCGCGCGCAGTCATATCGCGATTCGACGCGTTGCAGCAGTGCCGCGCTGTTCTCGGCATGGATGGAGGCGGGGCGCGTCGCAAAACCGGCGAGCACCTGCTCAAAACGCGACTCCTGCACGGCGATCGAGTCCGGGTCGCTGTCCGGCGAGTGAAAGTGCGTAAAAATCCCTGCTGGCTGACCACCGGCGGCAAGAACGTCGCGCAGCTCGCCAGCGTCCCGCCAATCGACGCCGTTGCGCTGCATGCCCGTGTCGATGGGCAGCTGCCAGTTGCCACCAGTGGACGTCCACGCGGCGACATGCGACGGATTCGAGAGGCAGAGTGTGAGATCGGCGACGCGTGCCGCGGGGAAATCGTGGGGCAGCACCGGAGTGAACACGACAATCGCATCTGCGATGCCGGCAGTACGAAGCTCGCACCCTTCGAGCACGGAGGCCACACCGAAGGCGACAGGCGACTCGCCGGCCAGTGCCCGAGCCACCGGAACGGCACCAAGTCCGTACGCATCTCCTTTCACCATTGGCAGGAGCGGGACCGCTGCGCGACGCGACAGCAGGCGATAATTCTCCCGCACCGCGGCGAGATCCACGGTGAGCATGGCGCTCATGGCGCGGGCGTCGGCGGGAATGGCGGTCACAGCAAAGCAAGTTACCGGGAGCGGTCCTAACGATGCAAGCGAAAGCCAGTCTTGAGGATACCCTCGCACTGATGCGAGATCTGCGTGCCCGCTGCAGCTGGGATGCGGCGCAGACACACCAGTCGCTCCGCCCCTACCTGATCGAGGAGGCACACGAAGTCGACGACGCCCTGCGCGCGGGCAACGACGGCGCGCTGCGCGACGAGCTCGGCGACCTGCTGCTGCAGGTGGTCTTCCACGCGCGGCTGGCCCAGGAGGGCGAGCAGCCCTGGACGGTCGACGACGTCGCCGCAGACCTCGTCGACAAGCTCCTGCGACGCCACCCGCACGTCTTCGCCGGCGCGAGCGCCGACGACCTCGAGGGCTCGTGGGAGGCGCTCAAGCAGGCCGAGAAGGGCCGGGCGTCGGTGACCGACGGCGTCCCCCTGTCGCAGCCCGCACTGGCCCTGGCCGCCAAGCTGCAGAACAGGGCTGCCCGGCTGGGTGCCCCCGTGGGCGCGTACGACGGGCTCGGCGGGGAGCTGTGGGCCCTGGTTGCCCGGTGCAGGGCCGAGGGCGTCGACCCCGAGGTGGCGCTGCGCACGACCGCGCGGGCGTTCCGGGACACCGTGGCCGCCGTCGAGGCCGAGGCCACCGCGCAGGGCCGGGCGGTCCAGCCGCAGGACTGGGCCCGTACCGGCACGTGAGGACGCTGGGCACGGTCGTCCGGCTGCAGGTGCAGCGCTCGCGTCGTACGCACCGACGACAGGCCCGGTCCTGGACGTCCACCACGCCGACCACCCAGACAGCCGCAACGTCCGGCTGGCCAACGGCCTGTCGCTGCTGACCCGCGGGCACTACGACCGGCTGCGGCAGGCGTACGGCCCGCACCTGGTCGACGGCGTCGCGGGGGAGAGCCTGCTGCTGGACCCGGTCCGGCCGTGGAGCGCCCGGGACCTGCAGGGAGCGCTGGAGCTCGAGACCGAGGACGGCTGGCTGCTGCTGAGCGAGGTGGTCCCCGCCCCGCCGTGCGTGGAGTTCAGCCGCTTCTGCCTCGACGACCTCTCGGCCGGCGCAGGCGGCGAGCCGGTGCGGACGGCTCTGGAGCAGCTCGACCACGGGGCCCGCGGCTTCTACGCCAGCACTGCGGGCACCGGGCGGGTACGGCCGGGTGCCCGCCTGCGACATCCCTGACCCGGCGGCTGTCACCCGGCCTGCCTCCCGGACCGCTGCCGCGCCCGCGGCTAGGCTCGGCGCCGCCCCGCAGACCCCCGCACCACCCCGGACGAAGGAGTCCCGTGCCCTCCATCGAGGCCGTCGGCGCCCGCCGCGCGAAGCAGCTGTTCCTGACCGCCAACATCTTCGACGCCGACTATGCCGCCCACGCCGGCCTGATCGACATGGTCCTGCCCGAAGGGTCGGTCGACGAATTCATCTCCATGCTGACCGACAGCATCAGCGCCAATGCTCCGGGTGCCATGGGCGAAGCCAAGCGGCTGGTAAACGACGTCGCCGGCCACAAGATCGACAGCGGCCTGATGGAAGAGACCGCCAAACGCATCGCCCGCGCCCGGGTGTCGGATGAAGGCCAGGAAGGCGTCCGCGCCTTCCTCGACAAGCGCAAGCCGAAGTGGGCGGAGTGACGCGGGGGTCGC
>ENA-OFCE01000410-OFCE01000410.1-metagenomes-genome-assembly--contig:-NODE-410-length-28994-cov-7.476278_pt1 | contig 28994 bp, 27 predicted proteins | sample MGYA00153388_OFCE01 | MGnify analysis MGYA00153388 | reverse complement strand
AGTCTACAGTGTTCTGAAAATTTAGGCTCTTCATTACTTAGTATGCCGATTTGCGCTCAGATTGATAGCTAGCAAGGGATTGAGCCTAAAATCTATTGTTGTCAGATTTTTTAGTCATTTTTGGCTTAATAGCAATGGTTTGAGGCTAATAAGCCGCGATTAGCATACTAGGTAATGAAGACCCCAAAATGATTACTACCCAAGCATTTACTACATACTTTATCTTATACACCTTTGCTAGTTTAGTTTTAGCTCTGGGGATCTCTTTCACAGGTGCTGCTGGGATTATTTACTTTTTTAGCCTGCTACCATTTTACCTGATTTGCACTTTATACTGTTTTAACCTTTATATAAATCATCCCGATCGGCAGATGAAATTAAAAGTATCATTTTGGTACCTGATTCCAATCTTCCAATTGACATTTATGGTTGCTAGCCCAGCCGAATGTCGTCTCTGGCACCAAGGTAGAGCCTGTTATTCATTTATTCAATCTCATTTGGACAATACTCAGAGCGATCCTGCACATTGGAATTTTGTTGAGATAATTTTTCCACTTTCATTATTACTATATTCGCTCTCGCTCGTCGCCTTCTTGAAAAAGGCTCAGATCCAACGCTAACTAATAATCGATCGGTTCGCGATGATTTAAAGGATCGAGATAATATGTCTTCTCTTATTCACCCCGAATCATCGATCGAATAAATATCAGTAATCTTGAGTAGATCGAGCTGGACGAGCGAAAATCAGTAAATTCACTTAGAGTAAAGATCGAGTGGGAATACTAATTTAATCCCCTAAATCTAAGACTCAACTTTGAGTTTTGAGTTTTGAATTTTAGATTGATATATAATGGAGTTAGAGCAACAAGCGCAACTACTAAAGTGAGCTAGATCGAAATAGTTTGACTTCTTCTTACTCCTTGTCGATCGATATAGCAATCCTAAATCAAATCCTTGGGGATCGATTGTGGTGCTCATGCGGCTGTCGCCTAACACACCCTACATCAATCGATTTTCTCATTTAGGATTGCTATAGTATCAACCCACGAGCAAATTCGATCGCATCTGCTGGTGTAGATATTTTACCCAAAATTCTCGCTATTTGGATTTCAGTCAAGAGTTTGCCGATTGTCGGAGAGGGCGAGATTTCTAGTGATTCAACTAGATCGCGTCCGCTCACTAATGGAGTTGGATGTGCGACTTGGTTGTGAGGATCGAGATAGCGATCGATTAAAGTTACTAAGTCAACTAGCTTGACTCCAGCGGTAATTGCTAATATAACCAGCAGGGGAAAATTATTACCCACCCATTGAAACCAAAAATATTGCTCTGTGAGAGACATCTCTGCACCTAATAGTTGCGGTAAATAGGTAATTGCTGTACTGACTACCTGAATTTCTACCGAACTAAAAGTCAGCCGCAACATCTGGGCTGTAGCTAATTTTAGATCTAGTGATAATAAGAGCGTGAATTTACCCAGCGACTTCCGAGAAATCGCCATCGTATCGCGTAATGCTCGATCGAGTTCGCGATCGAGTGCGGGATAATATTGTTGAATTAATTGACACGCTCGATCGAACTTTGCCAATCTATCTGCAACTCTCTCCATAGGTATTTCTAGCCAACCTGTCAACAGATCGTCCGCCACCATCATCGCCAACCATTGACTGCTACTAGATGCTTGCAACAAATAACGCAACTCCATCAGCACCCTTTCCGCCGCAACAGTAGTCAGCAAGGGGACTAACTCCCGAATTGCCCGACGAGTATCCGACTCGATCGTAAAATTAAGTTGGGCCCCCTGACGATAGGCTCTGAGCAAGCGTAAAGGATCGCTAATGAGGTTATCTTTACTAACCATCCGCAATGTCCGGTGCTGGATGTCCTGAGTGCCATTGAGCGGATCGATGAGCTTCTTTGTTTGTAAGTCGTAAGCGATCGCATTGAGCGTATAGTCGCGCCGTGCCAGATCGTCAGTAATACTACTCCCATCCTGTTGGGCGATATCTACCGTCAGCCCTGGAAATACCACCCGCGCAATCTGACGTTCGGCATCCAACAAGACAAAACCCGCTCGATGTGCCGTCGCCAACTGTCGCGCCACCGCCACAGATCCAGCAGGGATGACCAAATCCAAATCCAATTCCGCCCGTACCCGCCCTAGCAAAGCATCTCGCACCGCTCCACCCACCACATACACTGGTTTTGGTAATAGATTTAGGTCGAATGGTAGATTGTCTAAAAATTGCATAGAATACAAGATATTGGTTAGTTCCTAACCCCTAAAATCTTATGTGTATATGTATCAATTGCGAATATGTCGATCGCTGTACGACCTATCATGCAGTCGAAGAACAACATCAGCAAGCGCATCTTACTACGCTACCCGACTTTGAAGCCACCCAACCCAGTATCAATGTCAACATCCGCACCCTTGATGATGGTGTCGAGATGGAATGGGATGTTGTCGGTTGTCTGAGTTTCACCAAAGATAGCGGTAAATGGTCGCGATTACGTCCAGGAGAATTAATTCCGACATAGATTAACGTCAGTTCGGGATAAGAAGAGCCTAGAGACTGGAAGTCTCGGCTTATGCTGCAAAGTCCGCGAAGGCGGACTAGGATCTTAGTACAGCTTTGGCGAACTTTAACCCGAACTTACGTTCTACCCTATACCCTCTACCCTAGTTTCTAACTAATCGTTGAAATTTTAGCAATTCTGCCATCGACGCGATCGTAAGTTAGTTCGAGCCGTAGATAATTGGCTGGTAAATGTGATAATCTCTCAGCCCATTCGATCGCCACAATCCCTAATTCTGTTTCAAGTCCTAACCAATAAGATTCTAACTGAAGCTCGTCCACCTCAGCAGGTGTCAGACGATAAAGATCTAGATGATATAGTGGTAATCGACCACTGAAATACTCATTAATAATCGTAAAAGTGGGACTGACGATCGAGTCTACAATCTTCATCCCTTGGGCTAAACCCTGAACCAAGGTAGTTTTGCCGCTACCCAACTCGCCTGTCAACAACAATACACTACCTGCTGTCAAAGACTTACCCAGATCCATCCCCAGTACATGGGTAGCATTTGCATCTGATAAACTGACAATCCGTTCGCTCATAATTCGATAAATTGCAATTAAAGGGATTACCAACAACATCCGGCTATCGGGCTGACTTAGCTCGCGTCAGTGGTGCTAGTTTGCCATTTCCATGTGGCGAGGAATCCTGGGTGCGACGGTAAAAATGAATCAAGGCTTTAGCCAAACGGCGCGAATTGTGACGTAGATAGCGAGTCGTCGGATCTTCTTCCATCACATTAACAGCAAAGATGCTCCGCCCCAATTGTTTCACATCATCTCGATCGAGCAACACAGGATAAGAATTTTCTTCGGCATAGTACTGCAAGCAATCAGTAGATGGTGGACTTTTCTGTACTAATACTGCATCGAATAGTCTTTGACCGCAAGCACGATCGATACTTTCAATATGATCTGCGACTGTATAGCCAGTTGTTTCCCCAGGCTGAGTCATAATATTACACACATAAATCCGAGGAACTTCCCTTGCGGCTATTGCTTGGGCGATTTCGGGGACTAGCAAATTAGAAATGACACTGGTATATAGACTCCCTGGCCCCATGATAATATAATCCGCCTCTTGGATTGCCGAGATCGCCGCAGGTAGTGCGGGAGGATTGGCTGGAGAGCAACCAATTTCGACAATTTGACCATCAGATTTACCGATATTCGATTCGCCCTCGATCGTCCGTCCATCAGCTAGTGTCGCCCACAGAGATACATCTGTCAAAGTTGCAGGCAAAACTCGACCGCGAATCGCCAATACTTTAGAGCTAGCAACTACAGCTCGTTCCAAATCTCCGGTAATCTCCGACATCGCTGTCAGAAATAGATTTCCAAAGCTGTGTCCCATCAAACCATCGCCAGCTTCAAATCGATATTGAAACAACTCAGTCAATAGCTTCTCTTCATCCGCCAGCGCAGCAATACAGTTGCGGATATCTCCAGGTGGTAAGACACCAAAATCTCGCCGCAGTCGCCCCGAAGAGCCGCCGTCGTCAGCCACAGTGACGATCGCCGTCAGATTGGCACTGTAGAGTTTCAAGCCCCGTAGCAGCGTCGATAAGCCAGTACCACCACCAATCGCCACAATTTTTGGGCCTCGATTCAGGCGGCGATTGTCCCAGAGCATATCTAAAAGAGTTTGTTCGCCGTCTGGACGTAAGACTTTGCTGATTTCACCGAGGGAACGACCGTGACCCCAAAATACCAGGAATAGACCGCAGCCCAGTACGATTGGGCCTGATAAATAATGCGGGACAACCCTAGCCAAGAACTCAATTATTCGATCTACAAGCTGAAATAGCCAAAAAATTGGCGTGAGCTTGAGCCAAATCGCTAAACCCAAAATCGTCATCAGTACGCCGATGTAGATCGTCAACAGCCACCGTTTGACAAAAATTCCTGGCGACAACCACTGGAATAGTCGCCGAAACCTGGAAGATTTGCCGTTTGAGGGCAAGGTACCAGCACTGCGGCTTAAATTCCTGACTGCTTGTCTAAACAGACCGATCGACATCATTTTTATGATTAAAAATAAAAGAATTTTTAAATTTGGGGATGGACTTGAGATGAGTCAATCTTACAGGTAGTCTGACAGATCGCAAAGAGTAAGTTGAAATTTGGTGTTACTGGCACGGAGCTTTTTTACACCAGATAACGCAGCTCACGCTAGTCAACTGAGAGTAGTGGATGTCTCATTTATCCATTTAATCCGATTATAATTGCGATCGTAAAGGTTTAATCTCTAGGTTCAGCCATAATACTCACGATTAGATTACAGGTTTGAGATTGATTTTTGGTTAATTTAACGACAACTACCAGGATTCTCGGCTTAGATCCGGGGTTAGCCCGTTTGGGCTTTGGAGCGATCTCTATTTCTCGACATACTCGTCCGCCAACAGTGACGATGATTGATTTTGGGATTATTCAAACTCCGGCTCGGACTGAGATTGGTTCTAGACTTCAGACGATCTACGACGACCTCCATAGCTTGCTTGACGAAATTAAACCAGATTTAGTGGCGATCGAACAGTTATTTTTCTATAAGATGGGAAATACGATTCCAGTAGCTCAAGCGCGAGGCGTAATTTTACTAGTAATTGCTCAACATCAAATTCCTTGGGTGGAGTTCACCCCAAGTCAAATCAAACAAGCGGTTGCTGGTTACGGCAATGCCAACAAGCCGGAAGTCCAAGCCGCCGTTGCCAGAGAGCTAGCTTTGGATAAAATTCCCCGCCCCGATGATGCTGCGGATGCACTAGCAATCGCTCTGACTGCCTGGTTGCAGATCGATTGATAGCTAACGATGAGAGGATCGATTCTCCCTGCCAGAGGCTGTGCATCCGGCAGGCTGTGCCAACGCCAACTATTATATTTAAATCTCAAACAACTAATATTATGATTGCCAAAATTTCAAATCTTATTAATAATTTACTAACTGCCAATGTCTTTTTCGTATTGTTCAGTTTTGTTTGGTTTATCATTGCGATCGTTGGCAAATATACTCACATTCCCTTAGGCTTGCTAGTTTGGCAAAGCTTGTGGGAACCGTTATTTCTCCCCGCGATTAGTGTCTTGATGGGCGGAGCGATTCTCAGTGGAACTGTTAGCTATATATCAAAAAGTCTCGATCGATCGTCTTTCTAAATAGCTTTAGAGGGGCAATTGATGAATTGCCCCTCTAAAATTGGTGCGGAATGAGCCAATTTGGGCTACTACCAGAATCCACCGCGCTTCCCATTAGGGAAGACAGTCATAAAATTGGTTTTGGCTTGGTTTAACTGCTCTTCTGTGACTTTGACACCCTTCAAATTTGCCCCACAGAGATTCGCGCCATGAAGATTGGCATAGTTGAGATAAGCTTCACTCAAATCCGCACCGCGAAGATCGGCATTTTGGAGATTAGCATAGCTAAAATAACCTTTACTGAGGACAGTATCCTTGAGGATCGCCCCACTAAGATCGGCTTTATCAAACTTACCAGCGGCTAAATTTGCCCCTTGAAGATTGACATAGGCACAATTGGCATTACTCAGGGCGATCCCTGGAAGATAAGCTTTTGATAGATCGAGACTACTAATATCCAACTCGCTAAAAGTTCTTTGCCCACGGCGAAATGCAGCTAAAACACCCTGTGCATCTAGTTTTAATTGTTCCCGTTGAGGTGTTTGGATCGCGGGAATGCCACCAATACCCGTCCGAATATCCGCACCAAATCGGCTGGGTTCGTTACCGTTTTTAATATTAGTCGGATCGCGAGACTCTCTTTGTTCTTTGATCTTATCTGCCATCCGTTTGGCAGCAGATGTAGCTGGTGGTGGCGGAGCATTTGGATTGCTAGGCACTCCTGGCAATACTTGACCACCCAATGGCAGAGGATTTTTAGGCGTATTGACAGGGCGCGGTGCTACTCCAGTGCGGGAATCTACAGTAACTGCTGATGTTGCTAGTGCTCGTTGGACTTCTTCGGCTGACTGATATCGGTAACGAACTGATACCTCTAACATTTTGCTCAATACTTGAGTCATGTGTTTGCTCAACTTGACATGGTTTTGCCACATCATTTCGCCTGTAGAGGGATTGTATTCGATATCTTTTGGAGATCTCCCAGTCATCAGGTAGATACAAGTTACGCCCAACGCATAGATATCGCTGGCAAAAATAGGTCGCATTGCCAACTGTTCGGGTGGAGCATAGCCAGATGTACCGACGGCAAATTGGGTATTGGAGCCTTGTTCTACTCCCTCTGGAGTTTCGACTTGGGCTACATAATTTTTGACTGCTCCAAAGTCGATTAGGACTAGTTTGTTATCCTGTTCGCGCCGCAAAATGTTGGCAGGTTTGATGTCGCGGTGGATGACTTGTTGGGAATGAATATAGGTAATGACGGGCAAAATTTCGATCAGGAAGTCTCGAATTTTCTCTTCCTTAAACAGTCCCATCTGTTTTACTTCTTGATGGATGGTATTTCCGCTGACATATTCCTGAACGAGATAAAAGTTACGACGTTCTTCAAAAAAGTCGAGCAGTCGCGGGATCTGGGGATGGTTGCCGATTTTGCCTAAGGTTCTAGCTTCCCGTTCAAATAGTTCTCTAGCCATCCGTAAGAACTTTTCATGATTATTGCTCGGTCTAAGCTGCTTGATGACGCAAATTGGTTCGCCAGGGAGGGATACATCGATCGCTACAAAGGTCGCACCAAAGCCACCTTGACCTAGTGATTTGGTGACTCGATAACGATTGCGGACGAGTAACCGTGAGCCACAAGCTTGGCACAGGAAAGCATCGGGCGGATTTTTAGGTTGGGGACAGTCAGGATTTACGCAGTAGCTCATTGAGCCTCACCAGTGGAACATTTCTTGTGACATACTGTTTTTCATTGGTATGGCCTGGGGAAATCACGTTTCCATTGTCCAGGAAACCAGAATAGCTCAAACTCCAATTTAGATCCAACAACTCGGCGATATTGCCCAAACATTTTGCATTATCGGGTGTCTCTCCAACGGAGAAACACTTGAATTGCAAGGCATGTAAAGGAATTTGCTATTTGCTTCTAATTCTACCGCTTTTATTCACATGGTGTGATGTTACCTCTGATTGTGTTGTCTGGGTGATTCTGTGTTGTCATCGGCGGTGGCTACGACTGGTAAATGACGATCGTTCAAGCTGCTGATTCCCCCAATCCAGGCGATCTCCACGATCTGGTCATGCCAAATCGGTTCGACTCCAAAATTAAGGTTGTACTTGCGCCTGAAGATACTCACTTTCAGCGGCTATCCCGACGAAATCGATCTCGTTACTCTTAAAGTGCCCAAAAGTTGCTAATAATCTCGCTTATGTCGGAATATTTAAATTAGTAGTGAGGATTGACAATTGCGCTTGTCTACTCGGTAAACAGTTGACAGTTGACAGTTGACAGTTGACAGTTGCTCAGTAGAGTTTAAACCCCTACTATTCGGTAAAAAAGACCAGTATAGTCAGATCGCCGATTTGTTTAACTATACTGGCTCGATCGGCAAGGACAACCCTCAATATGGGGTTAGGCTTCGATCGTCACTCGGAGGTTGCCGCGCTTTTTCAGGACTCGACAGGAAGTAGTCGCGCGGACGTAATCGCCTTCGGCATCTTGTTCGCGGGTAAATCCTAGATCGATGAGAGTGGCTCCCACACGCAAATTTTTGAACGTGAGTTGATTAATATTCGCGGGTAAAGCTGGATCGAGAATCCGTAGATAGTTACTTGGAGCATCGGGGACTAAATTCACCATCATCTGCATCAACTGAAAAATTGTGCCAGTTGCCCAAGCTTGGGGAGAACAGGCGACCGGATATTGAATCGGACTTTGCCCCGCAACCCTTTCGTAACCACAGAAGAGTTCGGGGGGACGGTGGTAAGGTTGATGGACGGTCATATCCAAAACGCCTTGAGCTACTTCCAATGCCTGTTCGACGGCACCTACAGAGCGTAAACCCATGGTAATCAGACTATTATCATGTGGCCAGACCGATCCGGTATGATAGCCGATCGGATTGTAAGCTGGGGACTGACTGCTGAGGGTGCGAATCCCCCACCCACTAAACATATCCGGCGCACGCAAACGTTCGGCGACACTTTTGGCTTTTTCTGGGTATAGCAGTCCATGCTGGAGACATTGCCCTGGATTGGAGGCGATCCCATCTACCTGTGTCCCCGCACCGTCGAGGGCGATGGCAAGAAAATCGAGATCGGGTACCCAGAAATCATCGTTGAAACGTTGCTTCAGGTTTTGGGCTTCTTTATGCCAGCGCGTGGCGAGTTCGGGTTCTTTGCGAATTCTTGCCAGTTCGCTCATCCGAATTTTGGCAGCATACACATAAGCTTGGACTTCACACAGGGTAATCGGGCCTGTCGCAATTTTACCCTGACGATCGACGATACAATCACCGGAATCTTTCCAGCCCTGATTTACCAGTCCCCTTGCTGAGGTGCGAAAGTATCTCAGATAACCCGTCTCGGCGCACATCCGATCGATCCAAGCCATTGCGGCTAGGGCATTCTCCCATAACCGTTCCAATGTATCCGTATCATGCGTCCAAGCATAATATTCGGCATATAACATCAGCCACAATGGTGTAGCGTCTACCGTTCCATAATAGGGCGTATGCGGAATCTCTTGACACCGAGCCATTTCCCCCGTCCGTAGTTCATGCAGGATTTTGCCTGGTTGTTCTTCCCGCCATTCATCATCTACTTTGCCCTGGTATTGAGCCAATACCATCAAGGTTTCGCGGGCAATTGTCGAATCTAGGATCAGAATCTGACTGGCAGCAATGATTGCATCCCGTCCAAATAGGGTGCAGAACCACGGTACGCCCGCAGATAGTACAGTCCCTTTAGTGCCAAGATGATTGGGGGTGGAGCTGGCAAAATCGAACGACTGACGCAATAAATAGATATCCTGTTCGGCACGTTCGATCGCCTGATTGATTTTGGGATTATCGGTACGAATCTGCGTGATTTGCGATCGCCACAAATCTTCCTCCATCATCTCTGCGGCTTTGGCTTGAAATAGTGCCATCGGACTATTCACCCGCGAGACTGGGCGATTGTTCATCAACATTGCCAAGCGATAGCCGATCTGACAACTGGCATGGGATTCCAATTCGATCTGCCAGATGGCGGTATATCCTTTGAGATAGTCGGGGAGACGATGGGCAAATTGAATATGTGACTCCAGAATCGCCCCATCCAATCCCTGATAAGCCAGTGTCAATTCATTAACTGTCGCTACTTGACCTTCGGGTTGAACGCGACGCAGTAATCCACCGCGTTGTTTGCGGTGAAAACCACGAATCTCAAATAAGTCCGAAAAGTCCGCCTCAAAGCTCAAGCTCAATTCAAAGCTGACAGCCGTAGTATTGTAATTATAAATAGTCAGTTCTTCAAATAAACTCCCATTGAGTACGAGTTCCCGTTGAATACTAATCGTTTCCGCGTTGATATTGGGAATGGTGGGATTGGTGCACAGTGCCGAGAGTACGAACCCTTTATCCGCATTACAGGTGAGCAAAATCGGCGAACGTCCCGCGATTTGTAACTCCAACCGACTCAAAAAGCGGGTATCTCGACAAAATAAGCCCAGACTCGAAATCGTTTCATCTCTAGAACAGCCAGAAATATTTCCCAGCGTGTCGGTAATCAGAAATAAATCGTCATCTTTGAGTGTGAGTGTGGGTTGGTTCCCATCGCTCAGTACGCAACCCCATTCAGGAATGTCTAATTCACCAGCAGGTACAAATACTCTTCCGGCAAGTTCGATCGGATTGGACATAGCGATACCTCTCTAGATGGGGTAGATGACATCAATAATTTTTAATGTCTATGGTGACAATACTCGACTCAGCACAGCCTTTTACCATGCCGTAACAACACCACAGATCGGAACCGATGTGGTCTAACTATTTTATCTTAACGACCAATTGCCTCGATCGAGGTTTCGACCCGATTATTTATTGACTTGCATTGGCTAGTTATTCATGATATATTAACCGTCTGTGGTACGTTTACATTGTCTAAATTAGATCGCGTAAATTCACTTGGGGGTGTGGTGGAATGGTAGACGCAACAGACTTAAAATCTGTCGTCCGTAATGGATGTGCGAGTTCGAGTCTCGCCACCCCCATCTTAGATAAGTCGATCCGGTTGGAGATCGGATTTGAGGCAAAGCCGCTCGGAGATAGAGCTTGACTCGGACAGATTGATGTCATCCCCAAGCCAGGACATGACATCAATCAACAGGCGTGGTTACACTCTTGCCCAGGCAGTTCCAGCCCAGATCCGAACAAATAAAACGCCTGTTACCAGGGCACCCAAGCCCCACTTCACAGCATTCTTATATAGTGCTAGTTTTTGAGCGCCATTAGTAATACTAGCTTGAGTGGTGAAATTTTTCTCCGCTGTGGCCGCGTCCTGCGCCAATTTAGACTTAAAGGCTTGTGGAGTGGTACCTGCTGGCACGTTGGCACTCTTCATCAAAGCTTCGATTTGGGAGGGCTGCGCTTTTTCTAGTTGTGATTGAATCTGCTGTGCCTGAGCGATTCTCGGAGCTAATTGCGCTTTTACTTGGTCTTCACTATTCTTGTTAAGAGTGGGTGGCGTGATAAACAAGACAATAACTAAGGCAAAATAAAATACCCCAGCTAGCAATGCTACCCAAGACAATAGCTTGAGGGCGAGTAGCTCTCTTTTCTTGCGAACTTCACGCTCTTCATAGAAAACCAAGATAAAGCCAAGTAGTGGCACAGCAGAGCGTTCGACAAAGCCGCCAGCAGTTTGAAACTGCCAGCCTGGATTGCTCATTTGGAGGGGGACGAGTGCGCTAATGACATCAAATAGGGTCAATAGCAACAGTCCATAACCAACAACACGAAATAAAACTAGAACGGGAGTCATGAAGAAATAGCACCTTTAATTTGGGCGGAATCTGGGAAAATTGAGTGATGAATTTTATGCTGCGGGAAAATGTAATTGCCACCAGCGAATCCAAGTCACTCCAACTGTTTCTAACGTTTTTATCGTAGCATCAGGAGTCGCCCGATCGATCGGGGTAGAAAGTACCGTCCACAGACAGCGACTATCCCTCAAAGTCTGTTTTCCCATTATCCACGGCAGCAATCGCTCGATCGGGATACCCGTTAGGGGATTGGGATTACTATTAGCATGAAACTGATCTCCAGTGACTGTAGTTATCCCTTGCGGATTGATACAAGTACCAAAATAAGCAGTTTTCTTATCGACAAATAAACTATAGAAACCCAACCCAGGTAGTTCCTTCATCGTCGATGGCTGGAGCGCGGTAGTGGGAACTTTGGTAAAAACAGGCAACATCGCATCCATCGTCGGGCGATTTGCTACTCCATCAGTGATGTAGCGAATCTGAATATCGATCGGTTGTGGGGTATGCGGGTACTGATAAGACATCCCCCTTGCCACCATTCCGTTCTCAAAGGAATGAGCGGCTAATGGTTTACCGACTAATGTCTGTGATGATAACTGGATACTCGGTGGAAAATTGACTGCCGCAGGTTCGCGCAGACTCAATTTAGTGGGATTATTAATGACGGCATTACCCAATACGCCAATCGCACCACCACATAGCAGTAATAGTAGCGATTGACGCGCAAAATTGGCAATCGGCAGCATCATTTTAGTTCCTCCTGTTCTGGTAGCTTAGGTGTAAATAGCTCGATCAGGATCTTCAAGAGTATGACTAGTAGAAATGTCCCGATGACTGAAAATACCAGCGAACCCGAACCAGCGTGCCAGTAATCAAAAGCTTCCATCTGTTTTTGAGATACGAGAATTGCCATCAGTGACACCCGTAGGGCATTGACAATAAACCCAATCGCTACAGCACCTACAGGTAAAATCAATTTTTGGAACCATTTCCAAGGTAAAGGCAACAGCATCAGAAATAAAACCGACATCCCCAGTAATTGGGTCATTGCTACCACTCCAGAACAGCCGCTATAGACCTGAACACTACCACCTGGAAGCTGGAGATAGATTCCGTTTTGAGTTACTGCAAAGCCTGAATACCAGAGGATAGAACTGGCAAAATGAGCTGTCAGCGGGGCAGGATCGGTCAGCTTGGCAAGCAGAACTTCTGGAATACCTGAGAAGAAGAGGAGCACGAGTTCTCGCCAATATATCCTCAATCCCCGAAAGCCAGCAGCAATTAGAGCTAAAGCGATACCAGCAATAAATGGGTAGCCGAGCAGAAAAGATTCCTCACAGTAGCCGCTACTCTTGAGCAAGAGTAGTGAAAGCAACAGCGCACCGAGCAAGCTGGCTACAGGCCCACTCTGGAATTCGAGTTTGTCCTGTCGCTCCCAGATTAAATAAGCCGCAGTCAGCCAAAATAGCACACTAGTGATTTGACGATCGGAACCACTAGTTTTGAAGCTCAGGGTCAGGTGAATGGCGATAATTGCCGCCCCGAGAACTAGTAGTAGAAATGGTGATGCGATCGAGATGCGTTTGAAAAAAGCCTGTTGTTTCATGCTTTCTAATGGTTGTGTCAAGCTTCCACATTTGGTGTCTAAAAACTAACAACCTTAGTATTGCGTACTATGGTCGATCTCTTCGATCTTTGTTCCAGGTAAATTGAAGTTGTGCCGGATATCGATCTTTGGGGTGGTGTCCGATCGATCGAGCTACTCCCAATTTGTAACAAAAAGCACTGCTAGTAGCAGTGCTTTAATTTTCACTCTATGGTGAGATGAACGATCTAATTTCTCAAACCAAATTTGAAAGTTATTTGGCTTGTACGCCTAGACCATTATTTTGTCCATTGGTATTCAACCAAATCTGACAGGGATTTTGGCGGGTGGCTTTGGCTAAATGCTGCTTGGTGGAGAGATTGCCTAGATTATTACAGGTATAATCAGCGAGGGCGATCTGCTGACTGTTGCATATTTTCAGGTTGTAGCCATAGCTTTGAGCCACACGCCCAAATCGATCGATCGTCCGATAGCGATCGACATAATCTAGAATATTCCAATACTGAGTGTCAACTAATAAATAAATTTGGCTCTGGCTGCGGTTGGCAATCCAATTTGTCACTAATTTCGCTGGAAATTGTTCGCTTGTCCACCATAAGCTGGGTACTGTCGTTCCTTTTGGTGACGCTGTATCTGCTGTAACAATATTCGGATCGGCACGGACATTGGCAGAATTTAACAAGGTGATATTTACATCACAAATTGCTGGCGTAGATGGCATCGGGATCGATTGGGCTAATGTGTTACAACTCAAGCCTGTAGTTAAAGATAGGCTGGCGAGCCAACAGATCGCGTGGGTACTTTTGCGAGTTGCACGATCGACTACTTTAGTCAACCATGCTGAATCTGGTAGTTTGGCGATCGATCGATCTTTGACTTCCATAAGAGTTAATTTCTATTTTGAGCTGTGACGATTTTAGCCTCAAGATAGTTCGCTAAACCCTCGCCAAAGCCAACTGGTCGGGTGACTCGACCAGAGAGGAGCGAGAATCGCTGTCAACACTTTGGCGTAGTTTCGCCAGAGGCGAAACTACGCCAACGACTTCGCGCGAGTCGCAAGTCGCTCAGTGTCAACTGTCAACTGTCAACTGTTTAACCGATCCAGGTTAGTTCGATCGTATTTCCATCGGGATCTTGAGTAAATAGTGCAGCTCTACCAGAATTACTCATTTTTACCACACAATTAGCTGCAAGTAATTGTTGTTTAGCGACTTCTAAATCTCGAATTCCTAGAGCAATGTGTGGATTGCGAGTTGACTTCATCAAATCGATGGGATGATTCGATCGATAGTTCACATCCTCAATTAGATGAAGCTGAAAATCACCAATTTGATACCAAGCACCAGGATAATTCAAATTTCGATCGACTCGTTGCAGTCCTAAGATCTCACTATAAAATTCGATCGATCTGTCTAAATTTGACACGATCGTTGCAGCATGTAGACAACCAACAACTTCAATCATGGGAGTAGGAGTAGGAATAGGGAATAGAACGGGAATAGGGATGTTATCGATCCTCCCTCGTCTCCAGCCGAGCGGCGTTTAGCCTAGATCGAATAGTAGCACTTCACCATTGCTAGCAGTAGATAGCTCTAATTTGCTACCCCCAGCATAAGCGATTCTCGTTCCGAGAGGCTCCGCCAACGCATCCCCAGCACTCAGGATTCGATCGTCGATCGCGATTTCCCCTTGAGCCACATGCAGCCACACAGAGCGATTGGGTTCCACTTGATAAGATACCTGCTCATCACCTGCTAGCAGCCCCACGTAAAGGTTTAGATCCTGATGGATAGTTACCGAATCATCACGCCCATCTCGCGAAGCTACCAGGCACAATTTACCCTGTTTGCGATCGATCTCAAAAGCTTTCTGTTCGTAGCTGGGGAGCAAACCGACAGTATCGGGAATAATCCAAATTTGCAGTAGATGTACTGATTCGCTGGCGGAGTGGTTGACTTCGCTGTGCGTGATTCCTGTTCCCGCCGTCATCCGCTGGACTTCCCCAGGATAGATGACTGCACCAGTGCCGAGACTATCTTGGTGTTCGAGTGCACCAGAGAGCACATAAGTGAGAATTTCCATGTCTCGATGTCCGTGGGTACCAAACCCCCGCGCCGGAGCGACAACATCATCATTAATCACTCTGAGCGTCCGAAAACCCATCTGTTGAGGATCGTGATAGCTACCAAACGAGAAGGTATGATAGCTATTTAACCAATCAATTTGAACGTGTCCGCGATCGTTAGCTTTACGAACAATTGGTGTGATTTGACTCATAAAAATCTACCCGTAGAGATATTTATTATCGATATGCAATGAATTTTTATCTCGATCCCTACTTAGATTTTAATCAATTATTAGACCTTTGGTAGCCAACCAAGCTCGATCGAATAGCCGAGACTGATATCTCGCTCCACCGTCGCATAAGATCGTCACGATTGTGTGTCCTGGCCCCATTTGCTTTGCCAACCTCACCGCCGCCGCAACATTTATACCGACCGAACCACCCATAAATAATCCATCCTGGCGGAGGAGTTGATAGACGACTTCAATACATTCTTGGTCGGGAATTTGGATCGCATCATCAATAGGGGCACCCTCCAGATTACCTGTCACCCGACTATTGCCGATTCCTTCAGTAATCGAACTCCCTTCGAGGGTAATTTTGCCAGTTTTCACATAACTATATAATCCACTGCCCATCGGGTCGGCGATGACACATTTTAGCTGAGGATTCTTTTCTTTGAAGAATAACGAGACTCCAGCAAAGGTACCACCAGTACCTATCGACGCTACCCAAGCATCAATTTTGCCATCTGTCTGCGCCCACATTTCTGGAGCAGTGGTTTCATAATGTGCCTGACGGTTGGCTAGATTTTCAAACTGATTTGCCCAGATCGCATTCTCCATTTCTGCCGCGATTCTGCCCGATAATTTGACGTAATTATTTGGATCTTTGTAAGGCACAGCGGGCACTGTGCGGACTTCTGCGCCAAGCGTTCGCAATGCTTCTATTTTTTCTGCTGACTGAGTTTCAGGGATGATAATCAGGCATTTATAGCCCTTAGCATTGCAAATATGCGCCAGCCCAATGCCCGTATTTCCGGCAGTGCCTTCAACTACAGTTCCGCCTGGTTGGAGAGTACCGCGACGTTCAGCATCTTCAATAATATATCGAGCTGCCCGATCTTTAACGGAGCCACCTGGATTGAGAAATTCAGCTTTACCTAAAATTTCACATCCAGTCGCATCACTAAAACTATTGAGCCGAATTAATGGCGTATTGCCAATTGTTTCTACAAATCCGCGTTTGATATCCATCGATCTTTGTTCTAGAGTATGCTGTTTAGAACGCGTCGGTTGCTGCGTTCAGTCTGAAAGATACGATTGTAATGGGGCTACATTGACCATCCTAAATATTTTGACACATCTGACTCTTGAAAATTCATGAACATCCGCATTGGTAATGGTTACGATATTCATCGTCTTGTTTCAGGTCGTCCCCTGATTTTAGGCGGAGTACGGCTCGAACACGAACTAGGGTTATTGGGGCATAGCGACGCAGATGTGCTGACTCATGCAATTATGGATGCGATGTTGGGTGCATTGAGCCTGGGTGATATCGGGCACTTTTTCCCACCGACAGATCCTCAGTGGGCGGGTGCAGATAGTATCGAACTGTTGAAACAAGTTAATGGTTTAATTATCGATCGCGGGTGGCAAATTGCCAATCTCGATACAGTGGTTGTCGCCGAGCGTCCAAAACTCAAGCCCCATATTCATGCTATGCGCGATCGATTGGCACACGCGTTACAATTGTCGCCGGATCGAGTTGGTGTCAAAGCTACTACCAACGAAGAATTAGATGCGACAGGAAGGGAGGAAGGTATCTGTGCGTATGCTGTGGTGCTGCTGACTAAGGATAGTTAGATAATATGCCCAGACGATCGGAACGAGTTTGTGTTGTATCCCTAATTCCTTTACAGTTAAAGGGGGAATATAGAGCTAAAAAATTATGGTGTGGCGTTGGTTGGTGAGTATTTTGGCGATCGTGCTAATCGCTTTAACTCCTATTAGTCCTGGATTAGCACAGCCAGCACCTACTGATGTTACTGATGCCCAATTTGAACTGGGTGACAAGTTGCGAACTCAAGCTTTTACAGCTACTAATGAGGGTGATTTTGGCAGGGCTGAAAAGTATTGGACGCAATTAATCGATTTGTTTCCACAGAATCCGGCGATTTGGAGCAATCGGGGTAATTCTCGTGTCAGTCAGAATAAATTAACTGAAGCAGTGGAAGACTTTAATAAATCGATCGAGTTATTACCCAACTATCCTGATGCTTATCTAAATCGCGGCACAGCTTTAGAGGGTTTAGGCAAATGGAATGAAGCGATCGCCGACTATCAATATATCATCTCGATCGATCCTAAAGATGCAATGGCTTACAACAATTTAGGTAATGCCTATGCTGGTTTGGGTGATTGGAATACGGCAATTAAAAATTATCTCCAAGCTTCAGCAATTGCCCCCGACTTTGCATTCGCCCGCGCTAATTATGCCTTAGCTTTGTATCAGAATGGCGAGATTCCCGAAGCCATCCGCCACATGAAGAATATCGTCAGAAAATATCGTGATTTTCCTGATGTGCGAGCAGCTTTGAGTGCGGCTCTATGGCAAGATGGTCAAAGAGGTGAGGCTGAGAGTAACTGGGTAGCAGTGATTGGTTTGGACAGTCGCTACAAGGATCTAGATTGGGTTAAAAATACCCGTCGGTGGCCACCTAATATGGTGGCAGCATTAGAAAAATTCCTGAAATTGCAGTGATGTCACAATTTTAAGATTTAGCAGTTGTTGTAATTAGTTTTTACTGGCTACATTTATGGTTCCACCAGTGATTAAACCCACCCAACTTTCATCGACTGACTTGAATCGATTAGCTTATTTACGATCGATTCAACCTGCTAGAGCCGCGACATTGCGATCTTCTTCACGCGGAGATCGCATCGCTGATGTTGTCACAGATATAGTTGGCTCATGGCGGTTTATCATCATCCAAAGTTGCTTGTTGGCAGTTTGGATCGTATTAAATATTATTTCTTGGATATCTCATTGGGACCCATATCCATTTATTTTACTCAATCTAGCGTTGAGTTTTCAGGCGGCTTATGCGACTCCATTTATTTTGATGAGTCAGAATCGCCAGTCTGAAGTAGATCGAAGTAAAGCACAACAAGATTTAGATTGCGATCTCAAAGCAGAAATGGAGATCGAATTACTCCATGAAAAACTGGACTCACTTAAAGATCGAGAAATAGCTAATCTATATCTTTTAGTCCAAACTCGATCGGAGACGATCTTGAGAATGGATCAGACGATTGCACGACAAATAGATATAAACGATCGATCGGATCTAGCTCTTTAGGATGACAAGCTGGAATTGCCCGTGTTGTCATCCTTAGTTGATGAGATCGTCTGTGGTCAAAATTGCTGCTGGTACTGAATTTAACACTGGTGGCTCCTTCATTTGGACTACTACCTGTGGTTTGGGGATTGCCTGTGGCAAATCTTGACTAAATAAAAGCTTACCTTGGTAATTGGACGCAACCGCCAAGATCGTACCTAAAACTAAATAAACTGGAAATGGTAGATTGATTTCCTTGATTGACTGAAATAGTTGAGCGATAGCTATGACAATGAAAAAGATCGCCAGCCAAAATTGAGGCATGAATTTACAATCTAGAGTAACTGAGTATGTCGATCGCTGTCGTTGACGTAGCCGCGCCGAGAGGTAATCGTTATTCCTTTAAATCGAAGTTGCTGTGACCAGACGCAAGCTGATTTTTGATATTTATATATAATTCTATATACAATATCGGAATCGATCTCAATTGTCAAGGGTAGAAAAATAGATCTGCTCTAGCTATAGAAATATCAAATTTATAACATACTTTAATTTTCACTAAAGGTGATAAGCTGTTATGCGACGAGTTAGGAAACCTTAACTTTGGCAATTGTTGAAATAACCCCCGATTTTTCTAGTATAACCACCACGGATCGACTTTTGGAGTTGATTCATCATCACCCTGATGGTCTCACAATTAAGGAATTGTCCGATCGTTTAAACCGTCCCGTTTCCATGATCCAAATTTGTCTAAAAATCCTGATAGCTAGCAAAAAAGTAGCCGTCAGACAGCAAATTTATGGGCAGCAATTAGCCAAAGTATACATCTCAAAACCAGATAAAACTCAACCCCAGCATCAGTTTCGGTCGATAACTATGACTAGTTATCGGAGCATAACACCGATGCACCTACGGGAAGGAGCTGGATTGACAAAGGTACAACTAGCGATTGAATTGGGATTGAGTGTCAGAACGATTAATGATTGGGAGCAAAAACGCTCTCAGCCTAGATTAGTTCCTTCTCAACTCAAGCGGATGATGTCAGTGTATCAATGTACACTCGATCGATTGATTGAGGCATTTGAGTAGGTATTAAATAATACCTTGGTGCCGGAGACTGCTTGTAATTTAATTACTAGTGGCCCTAATGTATATGTATCCCGATCGACAATCGTGATGATGTCGATTGGGTATTTTTGTTTTTTCACCTGTTCTATAAAACTCACGTATGTAGCTAGTTGTCCATCGCCAACTTGGGGTCGATCGTTTAAGATTCCAGCCCGTCTGGCGCGAAGTTGGGATGTTACTAATAGAATATTTAGCTGTTGCCTGATTTGGGCTTCACTCATAGTTGCCGGATCGATACTCACTGTGGCAATTTTGGCAGAGCGACCGAATAGTTTGCGATCGGGTGTTGCATCGATAAATACTTGAACATTTTTATCGCCCACGACATAATTACCTGTAGAAAAAATCCTCACTGCATAGTTGCGACGCTCGGCAATTTGTTCTTTTAATTGTGTTAATTGATTGGGTGCAAATTCGATTATCTGTTGTTTACTGCCAACAGCATCGGGATTGGTAGCTTGAAGAGCATGGAGATTGGCTTGGGCGAGTAGGCTGTTAATGGCTTTGGTTGAGGCTGCTGGGCTACCTGCTTTCAGGATCGTACTTGCTAAAACTCGATCGCGGAGGATGCCGATATTGCCCTGACGAATCTTGCGATACTCTTGTTCGATATTGTTGACTTCTTGTTCGAGTGAAGCTAATCCTTGCCGATCGGTTTTGATTTTCAACTCTATTTTTTTGAGCTGTCGATCTCGAAGTTTTAATTCCATAGCACGAGTTTGAAATTCTCGCTCTAACTTTTGATGTTGCTTGTCCTTTTCTTTAAGTTGAGCTTGTCGAACTGTTAGTTTTCGATCGAGCTGTTCGAGCTGAGTTTTTAGGTTCGAGAGTTCCGTTTGTTGCGTTTGTAGTTGTGCCTCCAGATTTATCGATCTGGCAGTATGTTGCGCCAAATCATGCTCGACTTTTTTGACAGTATGTTCATAGATTTGGAGGCGTTGAACCTCACCAGCTAAATTTGGGAGGACGGTAGTGGTATTGAGTTGCTGTTGGAGTTGCGATCGCTTGCTATGGATACTCACAAGTTGTTGCTGTAGGGGCAAGATCGCTGTTTCGAGCCGATCGATTCGCAATTGGATCTGTGGTACCTGAGTGGAGATTACCTGCTGTTGGGCGGTCAGATCGCTGCGTTGGCGGGTAATTTCCGTTACCTCTTGCACCAGATCGTTGCGCTCACTAGAGACGGATTGGAGCTGCTGCTTGGTGTTTTTGAAGTTCTGCGCGGCGACTGATTGTTTGAGCACCTCATCTTTGAGTGAATTATTAACTCCCGAAAGCAGGTTCTTTGCCGCTAGCTGCTCGTTTCGAGCTACTTCTAGCTCTCGCTGGACTCGATCTTTTTGCTCCAGCGCACGGGCGAGATTTTCGCGAGTATCCGAAAGTTTTCGTTGAATCTTTTGGAGATCGAACACGCCGATCCGGAGTTGTTCGCTAGCTCCAAAAATCAGTGTAAGCACGGAGGCTGAGATCAGTGTGCCAATGATAATTGTAACCAGTGTAGCTGTTTGACGCGGACGTAGTTTAAATAATGATAATCTCGCTTTACCCACCCGCGTCCCAATTCGATCCCCAGACACCGCGATGATGCCGCCCAGAATTAACATTGCCCCGATGAGAATATAGCCGCTAGTCATATGTGCAAGTAGAGCGAATTAGGGCTAAAACTATGGAACCGAGCGCGTAAATGTGTTCGGGGGGCTGATATTTATCATATCATAGCCATTTTGGGCAAGGGGAATTCCCATTATCGGCTAGTGGCAGTCTAGAATCTGGCTAATCGATCGGGACTACAGATAAATAATCCCTAAAATTAATTGTCGATCGACTGCAATGTGGCATAGAATCTAGGGATTGGTTGTAGTGGATGAGTTGCCAATGACTTTGGGTCTGGGGTTTGATTCCCACTTTACAGAATCCTGGTTGCGTCAAAGTTTAGATCTAGGATTAGTAATTGCCCTCACTTTTCTGGTGTTATTGGCGGTCCGAGATCGCCGAACGCTGTGGATGGTAAGAGGGCTAATTGTGTTGATGGTTGCTGCGGCACTCGGCGAACGGCTGCAATTTCGGCTGTTGAGCTTTGTGCTCGACAAATTGGTCATCGGAGCTGCACTGGCGATGTCAGTGGTGTTCCAGTCGGAATTTCGCCGCTTTCTGGAGCAATTGGGACGGGGAAACCTATTGCCCTCGATCCGCTCGACACGCCGAGTTAGTCTGGATGCAGATCGATCGATCGACCAAATTGTCGATGCAGTTAGGGAACTATCTCAACAACGGACTGGAGCACTAATGATTCTGGAAACTAATGAGATGATGGATGAGCGAGATTTTGCCGTACCAGGGGTAAAATTAGATGCGGAGTTATCAAAGGAGCTGATCCAAACAATCTTTCAAAATACCACATTACTACACGATGGGGCTGTATTTATTCGCGGCGATCGAGTGGTTTCAGCAGGGGTCATCCTACCACTCTCCGAGCGGGCTGCTTCTAGACAACTAGGAACTAGACACCGAGCAGCGATGGGGATTACCGAACGTACGAACAATTGTATCTGTATCGTCGTCTCCGAAGAAACGGGATCGATTTCCCTAGCTGAAGCGGGGATACTCGATCGTCCCCTAACTAGCAGTAAACTGAAGGAGCTTTTGGAAATTCGGTTTACACCGACAATTGGCGAACGCGAATCTGTTGCTCCTAGTTTACGCAGCTTAGGACGCAAATTAACTACTCGCAGTGTCAAGGTGTGTCGTCGGTTGCTAAAATTGCCAGAACACAAATAGTTTATTAATTTACCACCCCACGAGAATTCATAATTCATAGTTTATAACTCACAACTCTTTAGATGACTCCCAAAACGACCAGTCTCATCGAACTACCTACCGATTTAGATTGCACTCAGCTACCCCAACATGTAGCGGTAATTATGGATGGGAACGGTAGATGGGCACAACAGCGGGGATTTCCCCGCATTATGGGACATAAGCGTGGTGCTCAGACTCTCAAAGATCTCCTCCGCTGTTGCAAGGATTGGGGGATTTCGGCGTTGACTGTCTACGCTTTTTCAACTGAAAATTGGGGAAGATCGATGGAGGAGGTCGATTTTCTGATGACACTATTTGAAAATCTATTTCAGGTAGAATTGGCGGAAATGGTTTCTGAACAAGTCAAATTAGAGGTCGTTGGTAACTTAGCAAATTTAACGCCATCACTCTACAATGCGATCGATCTTGCTAAAAATGCTACCCAGCACAATCAAGGTGTCCGATTTACCGTCGCGATCAACTATGGCGGTAGACAAGAAATCGTTCGAGCTTGTCAGGCAATTGCCACTCAGGTTCAGGAAGGGTTAATTAAGGCTAGCGATATTGACGAAAATCTCCTCAGACAGCATTTAGATACAGCAGCTTTACCCGATCCCGATTTATTAATTCGGACTAGTGGCGAGATGCGGATTAGTAACTTTTTGTTGTGGCAGTTGGCGTATGCTGAAATCTATGTTACTGATACATTATGGCCGGATTTCGACAGGGGAGCATTTCATCACGCCCTACTCAATTATCAACAACGTCATCGTCGGTTTGGGAAAGCTTAAGTTTAGTTGACAGTTGACAGTTGACAGTTGGGCTTCGCGCTCCTCTCTGGTCGGCTCACCCGACCAGTTGGCTTTGCCGAGGGTTTAGCGAGACAAGACAGACAGTTGAGGAATAAGGATGGAAATTTAATCTTCTGGGTGATGTTGAAGAATGTCTCCCAGCGTCAATCGAGCCGTGTGTGAATATTTTTTAACGAAGAACAGGCGGTAAAATCCCCAGCGGGATAACCCAATTATCAATTATCAATTATCAATTAATTGGAGCTAACCTGATGGTGGGTGGTGATGAGTCTCGATCGAAACACGATGAATTTCAACAATTGCAGTCACGCTTGGAAAGTGTGTGGCATGGTTTTGATGCTCAGATGGATAGCGATCTCGATATTTTAGTTATCCCATCGTTGAGTTTAGATCGGGGGGAACTGATCAAAGTTGAGGGGTATATTCATTATGAAGAGCGATTGTTATTTGCCTTGATGAGGTTGTCAAATCCGCGCACTCGGCTAATTTACGTTACTTCCGTGCCACTAGCACCGATCGCGATCGATTATTATCTCCAACTGTTGCCTGGGATTCCCTTTTCCCATGCCCGCGAACGGTTGCGGCTATTTTCTACCGATGATTATTCGCTCCAACCGCTGAGTCAGAAAATTCTAGATCGTCCGCGTTTACTCGATCGAATTAAGCAATCGTTGCGACCGGATCGATCGGTGATGATCTGCTACAATTCAACCGCGATCGAACGCGATCTCGCCCTAAAATTAGACATCCCGCTCTATGCTCTCGATCCCGATTTACTATACTGGGGCACAAAAGCGGGCAGTCGGCAGATTTTTGCTGAGTGTGGATTGCCCCATCCTGATGGGAGTGAGTTAGTTTTTAACGATCGAGATTTGGCTCAAGTTGCGGCAGATCTGTGGGAGCGACAACCCGATCTTCTGCGGCTAGTTGTCAAATTAAATGAAGGCTTTTCGGGTGAAGGTAATGCCATCCTCGATCTCCGCCGCTTGGGTAATCCGACTAATAATCCACAGCGAGTAGTGGCAATTAGTCAAGCTTTCCCCGATCTGAGTTTTCAGGGACATGGCGAAACCTGGACGAACTTCCAGACCAAAATCGGTCATCTGGGGGCGATCGTTGAAGCTTTTGTCGAAGGAGAAGGAAAACAATCTCCCAGCGTTCAAGGGTGCATCACACCCATGGGAACGGTCGAAATCCTTTCCACCCACGACCAGATTTTAGGCGGCCCCGATGGGCAAATCTTTCTGGGGTGTCAGTTTCCCGCCGCCGCAGGTTATCGCCGTCAACTTCAGGATTTGGGACTGGCAATTGGCAAAAATCTCGCTGCAAAAGGCGCGATCGAACGGTTTGGGGTAGACTTTATTGCAGTGCCAAATGTTGATGGTAGGTGGGATTTACACGCGATCGAAATCAATCTCCGTAAGGGGGGTACGACTCATCCATTCATGACTCTGAAATTCCTCACCAATGGTTATTATCAGTGGGAGGACGGTTTATTTTATAGTCAGCAGGGTAAGCCCAAATATTATATTGCTTCAGACAATCTCCAGCACCCACAATATCGGGGCTTACTACCCAACGATCTGATGGATATTATCGCTCATCACCGGTTGCATTTTGATACTAGTACCGAGACAGGAACTGTCTTTCACATGATGGGGTATCTATCAGAATTTGGCAAAGTCGGACTGACAAGCATCGGTAATTCTCTCGCCGAAGCTCAGGAAATTTATCACAAAGTTGAGGAAGTTTTGGAGCGAGAAACCCAATTAATTAATACTCGATCGATCCCACCGATTTCCTGGAAATGTGATTAGGATCGTATCTCGCACCATTATAAAAATACTATAGTTAAGCCAAGATCCAGGGTACCCATGAAGGGCACCCCTACATAATTAACCTGTAGGGGTGCCCTTCATGGGTACCCTAAGATCTACGCTTTTATTTGTAGGCTCGTTGGTGCGTTACGGATGCGCCTAACACACCCTACATTAACCTAGTTGTATGCAGTCAAAAACTGGATAATTTCAGCATCGGTTGGTTGAGAATCGATCGCTCCAGCTTGGCGAGTCGTCAAAGCTCCAGCCGCAGCCGCATAGCGAACTATTTCTGCACCAGATTTTTGTCCTCCTAATTGATGCAATAACCCAGCGACAAAAGCATCGCCAGCACCTGTGGTATCGATCGCTGTGACGCTAAAAGCTGGCTGTTGTCCGCTGTTACCATCTAGCCAATACTCACATATATTGCCACCATCTGTCACGAAAATTCCGACAGCTTGAGGTAAGTATTTGCATAGAGATTGCGGTGATGTTTCACCATAGATTAATTCGGCTTCTTCTCGTGCAAACTTGACATAATCGGCTTGTTGTAGTAATGATTTAATCTTGGGCAGGGCGACGGCTGAATCTGTCCAAAAAGTCGGTCGCCAGTTGATATCTACCATGATTTTTGCCCCCTCTGCTTGGGCAAATTGTACGGCTTTCCAAGTGCTAGCGGCACTATCAGGGTAGGCTAAAGCTAGTGTCCCCAATAATAAAAAGTCCACACCGCTAAATAATGCGCTGGGGACTTCACTTAGTTGGGTATCGGCAAATTTATCGGTAGGGATATCCCCGAAACCACCAAAAATGCGATCGCCATCAGCCGTTCTGAGTACCTGTACCTGACGGGTGGGAGCGGTGGGATGATGTTGGAGTCCAGTCAGATCTACGCCTTCAGTTGCCAACTTAGCTGCCAATTTCGCGCCAGCTTCATCACTACCGACACAGCCGATAAATCTCGATCGATCGCCCATTTTTACCAGCGCACAGGCGACATTTGCAGGTGCGCCGCCAGGTAGAGCCGTCCAAGATTTGACGTGTTCGCTGCTGACTCCGCTTTGTTGAGCTAGCAGATCGAACAGGACTTCACCGAGACAAATGACGGTAGACATGGGGTAGAGGGTAGGGGGTAGAGGGTGGGGGGATTAAAATATTAGTAATTATTCGATCGAGCTAACCAAGATGAATACCGATCCAGACCGACTATTAGCCAGTTATCATTATGACTTACCAGAGGAACTGATCGCTCAGACTCCAGTGGTACCCAGAGATCGATCGAGATTATTGGTAGTCGAACCCGACGGAGGTTATCAACATCGTCACTTTCATGAGATTGAAGATTTTTTAGCTGCTGGGGATTTGCTCGTATTTAATAATACTCAGGTGATTCCCGCACGGATTTATGGTTTTAAAACCACGGGTGCGCCTGTGGAAATCTTACTATTATCCGAGCAACAGCATAATTGCTGGTTAGCACTGGTAAAACCAGGACGCAAACTCAAAATTGGTACCCAAATCATTTTTCGTGCTCGTCATCCTGAGGCTAAAATTCCTCAGCTTACCGCAACGATTATTGCTAGAGATGAAATAACTGGAGGTAGAGTACTGCAATTTGATTTACCCCAGGAGATCCCATTACTTTCAGTGCTGGCGGACTTTGGAGAACTACCTTTACCGCCCTATATTAATGCCAGAACATCTACACCCGAACAGTACCAAACCGTTTATGCCAAAGTACCTGGAGCTGTAGCCGCACCGACGGCTGGATTACATTTTACACCTGAACTACTCGATCGATTGACCGATCGAGGTATCCATCAAACCCAAGTAACGCTCCATGTCGGTGTCGGCACTTTTCGTCCCGTCGAAGCTGAGGATATCACTACTCATCAGATGCACCATGAATGGTTGGAGATCTCTAGTGAGTCGATCGATCTGATTGCAGCCACAAAAGCCGCTGGAGGTAAGGTATATGCAGTTGGGACTACGGCGGTACGCGTCCTCGAAACAGCAGGTCAGACGGGCAAATTGCAGCCTTACAGCGGCAATACCAATATTTTTATCTATCCTGGCTATCAATGGCAAGTAGTGGATGGATTGATTACCAATTTTCACCTACCAGGATCGAGTTTAATGATGTTAGTTAGTGCGGCGATCGGTAGGCAGCGATTATTAGATTTATATCAGATTGCGATCGCGGAGCGGTATCGATTTTATTCATTTGGTGATGCGATGTTAATTCGATCGTGGAGCGTCTCTGCAAGTGAATCGTTTCAAGTAAACGCGCAGATCTAAGGGTACCCACAAGGGGCACCCCTACAGGTTAATTGTGTAGGGGTGCCCCTTGTGGGTACCCTGGGTCTAGACTAGCACTAGTATAGAAGCCATTTGAGATCTTTTTAGGCGGCGGCTAGTCGCTTGAGCATCAGCCGAATAAAACATAGCTTGAGCTTGGCATTAGAACGTTTGAGTGTACGGTCAAAATTTTTGACTAAGCTTTTACACCTTTCGACCCAAGCATTCGAGCGTTCAATCACCCATCTGGCAGCAACAGGCACAAATCCAGATAACCCTTTAGCTTCTTTCTCAGCTTTTGATGGCTTGGCAGAGAGTTCAAATTGAATCTTGGTCATAATCTCAGGATAAATCGCCTCTAAAGCCTGAGTCAGTTTCTCAGGATGATAACCGTTATCCAGCAGGATGGTGGTTTTGGGCAGGTCGTCTGGCTTGGATTTGAAGTAATCAATGTTTTGCGACAGCATCTCAATTAATCCCTGGTCATCCGATACGCTAGCTTTGGTGCAATGAGTAAAGAACGGGAATCCCAATATGTCTACGGCGAGATGTCTCTTGATACCATTCGTGCATTTATAAAAACAAAACCCTTTCGACTCAATCCCAGCATTACAAGTATTTTTCACCGCTTGGGAATCAATCATGATTAAGGTCGTCCATTGCGGTTTTTTTTGACTTGTTCGCGCACTTTGCCATGTAATTGTGTCTGAATCAGTTCGAGTGAGCCATCCTCACACCAGTTTTGGTAATGCCAAAAGACCGTTGAATATGGTGGTATATCTCTAGGTAAGTCTCTCCAATTACAACCGTTTTTAAGCTGATAAAATATGCCATTGAGGAGTTGTCGTTTTGTCCACACTGGAGGTCGAGTTTTCTTCTTCTGGGATAACAGTAACGGCTCAATGATTTCCCACTCTTTGTCTGTTAAATCGCTTGAATATCCCATTTCTATCCCTGTCCTACTAGCTTTACCCCAACTTTAGTCAATTTTACTCGATCGCCTAAAAGATCTCAAATGGGTTCTATAGATTCAACTGCCATCTGCAAATCGATCGACAAAGTGTGCGGTTGTCTAAATTACCTCTTCAAATATCTGCTGATAATTTTCTACTCGCGAGCTGATTGCCTCAGATCTTCAATCAATCGATTTTGTCACGATCAGTTTCAAGATCGAGGCTCCTTCTAACGAAGATTTAGAATTGTTAAGCGTGAGTTGTAGAACGGATCGTCGTCTAAATCCAATTCTAGTTGTCGATGCAATATCAGTGGTAATTGCGGCAATCGCTCGATTAAATCAGCAAGTGTTAACTGCCGATTTTGCTTGTTCTGGCGGGATCTGCGTACTTTGGGCAGCTTTAACTTCAGCGATAATTGTCCTGGTGTCGGCTGGGGACGATGGCGGTGCATTCTTAAATGACATCCACTGCACAAGCAGACGAGATTCGACCTGTCGTTCTGAGCGGGATTTCCGTCCAGGTGATGGACTTGAGCCGAGAGTTTGCGTCTGAGAGATAAATCTAGGTGGCGGTAACTATTATTTGGCGGCAGACACTTCAAGCCACAGCGGTTACAGCGATATCCTGCCGCTTGCTTAACTGTGGTGGCA
>ENA-OFCE01000408-OFCE01000408.1-metagenomes-genome-assembly--contig:-NODE-408-length-29122-cov-3.907765_pt1 | contig 29122 bp, 24 predicted proteins | sample MGYA00153388_OFCE01 | MGnify analysis MGYA00153388 | reverse complement strand
GGTGCTGCCGCCGCCGATGGTTGCGCCCGCACCGAGCGTGACCGGGGCGATCAGCACGCAGTTAGAACCCACGTGAACGTCGGCCTCAATGACCGTGCGGTGTTTGTTCGCGCCATCGTAATTGGCGGTGATTGCGCCGGCACCGTAGTTGACGCGTTCACCGACCGTGGCGTCGCCGAGATACGCCAGATGATTGGCTTTTGCGCCGTTGGCGAGCGTTGAATTTTTGACTTCAACGAAGTTGCCGATGTGGACTTCGTCGCCGAGTTGCGCACCGGGGCGAAGCCGCGCGAAGGGTCCGATCATCGCGCGCTCGCCCACCGTGCAGCCTTCGAGATGACTCATTGGATGCACGGTGGTGTTGTTGCCAATGGTCGCGTTTTTGATCACGCAGTTGGGGCCGATGCTCACGTTGTTGCACAGCGTGACCACACCGATGAACACGCAGCCGACGTCGATGAACACATCCCTGCCGCAAATAAGTGTGCCGCGCACATCAATGCGTTCCGGGTCGGCGAGCGTGACGCCTGCGGCCAATAATTTTTCGGCCTCGGCGTGTTGCACTTTACGCTCTAACGCGGCGAGTTGTGCTTTGTCGTTAATGCCAGCAATCTCCGATTCATGGTCAGGTTGTGCGGTGGCAACCTGCAACCCATCAACGGTTGCCATCGCGATCACATCGGTCAAATACAGCTCGCCCTGCGCGTTGTGCGGCGTGAGTTTGGCCAGCGCGTCGCGCAACCACGCCGTAGGGGCGGCCATGATGCCGCTGTTGATTTCGTTGATGGCCAGCGTGGCTGCATCACCCGCTGCCAGCGCGTCTTTGTGCTCAACAATTTTCAGCACGTCGCCCGCTGCGTTCCTCACAATGCGACCATAGCCGGTGGCGTCTTTCATGTTGCAAGTGAGCAGCGCGAAGGTTTTTTCATTAACGAGAGCGACCAGTGCGGCCAATGTGACGGCGCGAATCAGCGGCGTGTCGCCGGTCACCAATAACGTGATGCCGTCGTCCTTGGTCGGCACAACGCACGCAAGGCCCACCGCCGCCGCATGCCCGGTGCCATTCTGCGGACTCTGCAATGCCCACGCGAGATCGGCGCGATCAGCGAATGCGGCTTGCACCTGATCCGCACCATGCCCCACCACCACCACGGTTGTTGCAGGTTTCAACGCCCCCACGCTGGCCAAAGAATGCCCGAGCAATGGGCGCCCGGCTAGCGGTTGCAACACTTTCGGCAACAGTGACTTCATACGCGTGCCCTTGCCAGCGGCGAGGACGATGACCGAGAGGTTTGGTTGCATAGCAGACGTGTGTTGCGGTTGTGGGTGCAGTGCAGGGATTCTACGGAGGCGCGCGCGGAGCGAGCTTCCTACAATGAAACCATACTGTTATTGGAGGCGGATTGAAATACGCACTATTTATTTGGTTAGCGCCGTGGCTTTGACGCTGGCGATGGCACCCACGGTAGCGTCTGCCGCTGACGACTGCAAAAGTCGCGGCGAGCTGGACACCAATTATTGCGACGAGGACAACAACCTCGTGGCCGAAGCACCGAAGGACAAAGCGAAATGGAAAGATCCATCAACGCTGGTCTTCGCCTACACGCCGATTGAGGATCCGGCCGTTTACGCCAATCTGTTCAAGGGCTTCACCGACTACCTTGGCACCTGCACACAGGAAAAAATCGTTTACTACACCGTGCAAAGCAACGCTGCGCAGATCGAAGCGATGCGCTCAGGCCGTCTGCATGTCGCGGGCCTTGCTTCCGGTGAAACCGGATTCGCAGTGAATCTCGCCGGTGCGGTGCCGTTTGCGATCAAGGGCAACAAAGACGGTCCGCGCATGTATCGACAGGTCGTGGTGGTCAAGAAAGAGAGCAACATCAAGACGATTGCCGATCTCAAGGGACGCAAGGTGGCGCACACTGCACCGTCTTCCAATTCGGGTCATTTGGCACCGCTGGCGCTGTTCCCCAAGCAGGGCGTGACGCCGGGCAAGGACTACACCATTGTGTTCTCCGGCAAGCATGACCAATCGCTCGCGGGCGTGCTCAAGGGCGACTATGAAGCCGCTCCCATCACCAGCGACATCTACGACCGCTGGATCATGCGCGGCCAAATGAAAGCTGACGATACGCGCATCATTTACCGCTCGGGCACCTTCCCAACGTCGTCGTTTGCTCATGCGCATGACCTGACGCCAGTGCTCGCAGAGAAAATTAAGAAGTGTTTTTTTGATTACAAGTTCTCACCCGAGATGCAAAAAGAATTCCTCGGTGATGACCGGTTTTTGCCAGTTGACTACAAGAATGATTGGGAACTGGTACGCGCGGTGGCGGTAGCGTCAGGAACGCCGTATAACCGCGCACAGTTCGATAGAGACAGCAAGAAAAAGTGATGCGTGCTGGGAAAACGCCATGTAGGAGCGGCTCTGCCGCGACCGGTCTTGGGCTCAAAGCCGTGGGTCGCGGCAGAGTCGCTGCTACAAAGCAAGCGCAAAGCTTCGCGAGAATGACAAATCAAATCAGGAGTGACGTATGAAAAAAATGCTTCTAGTGGTCGCAGCATCGCTGCTTTTTTCGGCAACCGCATGGTCGGCTGACGCTTGTAAAAATCGCGGCGAACTCGACGCCAATTACTGCGACGAAAACGGAGATCTCGTGGCCGATCTGCCGAAAGATCAGAAGCGGTGGAAGAACCCGTCGACTCTGGTGTGGGCCTACACCCCGGTGGAAGACCCTGCTGTCTACGAGAAAATTTTTGCACCGTTCACGCAGCATCTGGCCGCCTGCACCAGCAAAAAAGTAGTGTTCTTTCAGGTGCAAAGTAACGCTGCCGAGATTGAGGCGATGCGCTCCGGTCGGTTGCACGTGGCGGGCTTTTCCACCGGCCCAACGGCGTTTGCGGTGAACGTGGCGGGTGCGGTGCCGTTTGCCGTGAAAGGCACCGCCAAAGAGTTTCAGGGCTACAACCTGATTGTGGTCACCAAAGCCAGCGGCCCGATTCAGAAGCTTGCTGATTTGAAGGGCAAGAAAGTGGCGCACACCTCACCCTCGTCAAACTCCGGCAACATGGCACCACGCGCGTTGTTTCCGGCTGAAGGTGTGACGCCGGATAAAGATTACACGGTTATTTATTCCGGCAAACACGACTCGTCGATCCTCGGCGTGATGAAGGGCGACTACGACGCAGCCCCAGTTGCCTCTGACGTGTACGAGCGCATGGCTAAGCGCGGGCAGATTAAGGAGAGCGACTTCCGCGTCGTCTACCGCAGCAGAAAATTCCCGACCTCTAGCTTTGCTTACGCGCACGATCTGGAGCCGAAGTTGGCCGACAAAGTGTTGTCGTGCTTTTATGACTATCGCTTCAACGCGGAAATGCAAAAGGCGTTTGATGGCGCGGATCGCTTCTTCCCGATCAACTATAAAACCACTTGGGAGCCTGTGCGTGCGGTCGCGGTAGCCGGTGGTGAGAGCTTCGGTAAAGCGGGGTATGTGAAGGAATCCGAGCGCGAAGCGGCCGCGGCTGCGGCGAAGAAAAAGTAGCTTTTTTTATACGTCATCCCGCCCCGGCCTTAGCCAGCGTGGCAGGCGGTCGGGATCCAGATCGCAGCCGCTTGGCGGGGCTGACAAGAAAGTCACTAGGCCCCTGCCTGCGCAGGGGTGACGAAGGATAAGGCAAGCATTGAATTCACTCAGCATCAAGCACCTCACCAAAGAATACGTACCCGGTAAGCCGGTGCTCAAAGACATCTCGCTTGACATTGAAGGCCGCGGCATCACGGCCATCATTGGGCCCTCGGGTACAGGCAAATCGACGCTGATTCGCTGCATCAATCGGCTGATTAATCCGACCTCTGGCGAAATTCTGTTTGAGGGACAAGACCTCGCCAAGCTTTCGGGCACACCGCTGCGCGAGGCGCGTCGCCGCATCGGCATGGTGTTTCAGGAATACAACCTGGTTGAGCGCTTGACCGTGATGGAGAACGTGCTCTCAGGGCGGCTCGGATATGTCAGCGCATGGACGGCCTGGCGGCGCAAGTTTAAAGATGCGGATATTCAGAAAGCGTTCGCTTTGTTGAAGCGCGTGGGTCTGGCGGACTTCGCGAACAGGCGAGCCGATGAGCTTTCGGGCGGTCAGCGCCAGCGTGTCGGCATTGCGCGTGCGGTCATGCAGTCGCCAGGCTTGCTACTTGCGGATGAGCCAACGTCTTCACTCGATCCAAAAACCTCCGTTGAAATCATGGAGGTGATGCGCGATCTCGCTGCTGAAAACAGCATTCCCGTGATGATCAACATCCATCAGGTGGAGCTCGGCAAACGCTTCGCCGAACGCATTATCGGCATGAGTGACGGGCGGGTGGTTTACGACGGCGCACCGGATGGATTGGATGCGTACACTCTGAAGAAGATTTATGGCGGTCAGGATTGGCTGGCAGTGTGATTTTCGTTGCTAGCTATCAGCCTGTTTTTGTGGGAGCGGTTTTACCGCGAAAGGCGCGACGTGAAGCGGCCTTCGCGGTGGAACCGCTCCCACAGAAAGACCCAACATGACCACCGTCTCCCGTGCCGACTTCTTTACACCGTCAATCGCCAAACGCCTCGCCTATGTTGGCGTTGTGGCTTACCTCGTTTACGCTGCCGCGACACTGGGACTGTCACTGGATCGGGTGGAAAAAGGTATCGGATATGGAATCCGCTTTCTGGCGGGCTTTTTTCCGCCGAACTTTACGCAAACCGACATCCTTCCCGGCTTGCTGGAGTCACTGCAAATCGCGCTGTTGTCGTCGCTGTTCGGCACCGTGCTGGCGATCCCGATTGCTGTGCTCTCGGCGCGTAATCTGATGCCACCCTGGGTGAGCTGGACGGCACGCCTGATCATCATCTTCTGCCGCTCGTTTCATCCGGTGATTGTCGCGATTATTGCGGTGAAGGCGGTGGGCTTTGGCGCGCTGGCGGGCATCATCGCGCTGACTTTCGCCAGCGTTGGCTTTGTCGGCAAACTGCTCGCCGAAGCGATTGAAGAGATTTCTCTGAAACAGATTGAGGCTATTCGCGCCACCGGCGCGTCGTTTATGAACGTGATCGCATTTGGCGTGGTGCCGCAGGTGATGAATCGTTTCATCGGGTTCGTGGCGTACGAAACTGACAGTAATCTGCGCAACTCGACGATGGTCGGCGTGGTTGGCGCGGGTGGCATTGGCGGCACGCTGTTCTCGGCGTTTCAGCGCTTTGACTATGACTTTGTGGCGGGTATCATCATTTGCATTATTGGTCTGGTGATGATCGGCGAAGTGTTGCAGATTTATGTGAAGCGAGTGTTCCGATGAGCACCGCTGCCAGCGCCAATCCAACATCTGCCACCGCGGAACTCAACCGCTGGATTCGTTTCACGCCAGCGCAGCGCTTGGCGCGTTTTGCCGTGTTCTTCGTGATTGCGGCGGCGATTGCCTGGGCGCTTAAAACCATCGAGATCATCCCCGAGTTTTTGTACGACGCGCCGGAGCAGGTGGTCGATATGGGCCGCCGCATGTGGCCGATCGACTGGGCGCACTTTTGGCCTGTCGTCTGGCCCGCGTTGGTCGAGACGATGCACATCGCGGCGATGGCCACGATTCTCGGGTTGATGATGGGCATCCCGGTCGGCTTTCTGGCGGCCAAAAACGCGACGCCGTTTCTGTGGGTGAACCTGATTGCCAAGTTCATTCTGGTCGCGACGCGGTCCATCTCCACCTTGATTTGGGCGCTATTTTTTGTCGCTATGTTCGGCCCTGGTCCGCTGGCGGGTGCGCTGGCAATTGCGTTTCACTCCATTGGCTTCATCGGCAAGATGTTTTCTGAAGGCGTGGAGGAGGCGAACCGAGGCTCAATCGAGGCGCTGCAAGCGGTTGGCGCGACACGCATGCAGTTGATTTTGATGGGCTACTGGCCGATGGTGTTGCCCACCTTCTGGTCGGTCGCCCTCTTCCGCTGGGACATTAATGTGCGCGAATCCGTGGTGCTGGGTCTGGTGGGTGCGGGCGGCATCGGCATGGCGCTTAACGCGGCGATTGATCTGATTCAGTGGGATCGCGTGTCGCTGGTTTTGTTCACCATATTTATCGTTGTGATCCTGATCGAAACCATCGTCACGCAGATTCGAAAACGAGTTATTTAGTGACTATCTACGGAATCCCCAATTGCGACAGCGTGAAAAAGGTTCGTGTCTGGCTCGATGCACACGGCTTGGCTTACACCTTTTATGACTACAAGAAGCAGGGTGTGCCCGAGTTGGAATTGCGGCGTTGGGTCGCGGCAAAAGGCTGGGAGATGGTCCTGAACCGCAAGGGCACGACGTGGCGCGCGCTTGATGAATCAGTCAAGGCGGGCGTCGTCAATGATGCATCGGCGATTGCCGTGATGCTCGCGAATGCGAGCGCCATCAAGCGGCCTTCAGGCTTTCGAGCCACCCGCCCAGACCGTCACCGGTCTGTTGTGACGGGTGGTGACTTGGTGATTGTGGGTGTAGATTTCGAGGCGCTGGCTGGAAACAGTTTTTTAGAATAAGCTCCGCCCTCCCGACGCAGAGGGGCTGAGGGAGAGGAGACAAAAGCTGCGGCGCGCGTCAGCACGAGCGGATGATCGTCCCCACTGCATCCACTGCCAAATAACTAATCCCCTGCCCCTCTAAAAACGCGATGGCGTCCGGTCCTTTGAGCATTGCTGTAGTTGCCATTGCACCCGCTGCCACGCACATCGGTGCGATGACGCTGATCGATTGCCAGTGCTGTGCTGGCCAACCTGTTCTTGGATTGAGGATGTGGCAAAAGCGCTGGCCGTCATCTTCAAAAAAACGTTCGTAGTCGCCGCTGGTGGCAAGCGCGCCAGAGTTAATCGGGATGCTGGCGATCACCGCGTCATCCTGCCGCGGATGGCGAATGCCCAGTAACCACGGTGAGCCATCGGCCTGCGGTCCGATCACGCGAATGTCGCCGCCCAGATTTACCAAGCCGTGCTTCGCGCCTTCGTTCGAAAGCAATGTTGCCGCGCGATCAGCGGCATATTCTTTACCAAAGCCACCGAAGTCCAGCTCCATGCCGGGACGTAGAAGTTGCGCTGACTGGTCGCTCCATTGGACGTAGTTCCAACCGATTCGCGGAAGTACCTCCGCGAGTTGCAGTGCGGACGGCAAGCGAGCCGTTGTGAAATCCCACACCTGTCGCAGCACGCCGGAGGTTGCGTCGAACAGGCCGTCACTCAGCTTAAAAAGCTGCGTAGCAAAGGCCAGCAGTTGCGCGGTTTCGGCGTCGATTGCGATTGCTTCGCCCGAGCCTGCGGCAGCATTGATTCGCGACACCACGCTGTCAGCTCGATAGCGCGAATACTGGGTCTCGATGCGTCGCACTTCGGCCATGGCAAGTGCTGCCAATGTCTGCGCGCGCGCTGCTGAGACGCCCGTCACACGGACTTCGCAATCGCTGGCCATTGCGCTAAATCGAATGCCGTGGTCGAGGGGATGTGCGCCGTGCATGGGTGTGGAGAATAGCGGGCGCTGCTTACAATCGAGGCTTAATAGTTCGATGCACACTTCGAGTCTTATGAGTGCCGACCCCCCTGGCCCGCTTTCTGCGTCAGCGCCTGTTGCAACGCTGATGGCGGCGGCGACGCATGCGCAACTTCGCGCATTGACCGAAAATGTGCCGGTCAGCCTTGCGTGTTTGGAAGTCGAAAGCCAGCGATTTGTTCATGCCAATGCGCGTTTTGCCCGCTTAGTGGGGCGCTCGCAGTCGGCGTTGATTGGCAGGAGTTTTGTTGAAATCGTCGGCGAAACCATTGCCCGATCAGCGTCGCCACACGTCGAGAAAATGCTCGCCGAACGGCGCCCCATCAAATTTGAGTACTGCTTGCCGCGCGCTGATCAAACGTCGTTGTGGTTTGACGTGCATCTGGTGCCCGACATCAATGCCGATGGCGACACCGTGGGCGAAATTTCGCTCTGCTATGTGTCAATGACTAACGTCACCGCGCATCGCGCCGCCACCCAACTTGCGCATCAGGCCGCTGAACGGTTGCGAAAGTTCATGGAGGCAAGCACCGAGGGCATGGTGTTTCATGATGGCGGAAAAATCGTAGACGTGAATCCGCCGCTGCTGCGCATGCTCGACTACACCTATGAAGAGGTGGTGGGCCAGAGCCCGCTTCAATTTATCGCGCCCGAGGCACAAGCCGAGGCGTTTGCGGCCATTTCGGTGTCTCGCGAGGCCACCTACGACAGCGTGCTGCTCCGTCGCGATGGCTCGCGAGTGCCGGTACAGTTTGCGTCGCGCAACTTGTCGTGGGACGGCGTGATGGTGCGCATGAGCATTGTGCGCGATATGACCGAGCGGGTGGCCGATGCGGCGCGCATCCATTTTTTGGCGATGCATGATTCGCTCACCGGCTTGGCCAATCGCACCCAGCTCAACGAGCGGCTTGACCTGCTGCTTGAAGGCGCGGAGTCGGCGCAGGCCCGGCTGGCCGTGCTGTTCATTGACGTCGATCATTTCAAGCGTATCAATGATTCGCTGGGCCATGCCGCAGGGGATGACGTTTTGGTCACCTTTGCTGGTCGGCTCAAGGCGGTGTGTGGCGACAGCGCGCTGCTATCGCGGCTCGGTGGCGACGAATTCGTGGTGGTACAAAAAAAGAGCATGAGCGCTGAACAGACGGCAGCATTTGGCGAGCAAATACTCGCCTCGCTCGCACAGCCGCTATCGATTCAGGGGCGGCGGATGAGCGTGACCGCATCGGTGGGCGTGGCGCTATTTCCCGACGACGGTCACAACAGCCACATGCTGCTTAAGAACGCAGATGCCGCGATGTACTTGGCGAAATCGCAAGGGCGCGCCACGTTGCGATTTTTTGATGCGTCGCTGTCGCGTGCGGCCGATCAGGCGCTGACCATCGAGACGCAACTGGTTGAGGCCATTGGCAACAAAGAGTTCGAGCTTTTTTATCAGCCACAGGTGCGTGAGCCAGATGGTGCGTTGATCGGTGTTGAGGCGCTGATTCGCTGGCGGCACCCAGCGCTGGGGTTGATCTTGCCCAATCAATTCATTGCCGTGGCTGAGGGCTTGCAGTTGATCATGCCGATTGGGCAGTGGGTGCTTGATGAGGCTTTAGCGCAAGTGTCGAAGTGGCGCGCTGCGGGATGGGGAGCCCCGCGCGTGGCGGTGAATCTGTCGAGCGTGCAGTTCCGCGCAGGTGATTTTGTCGAGTCGGTGTTGGCCACATTGCAACGGCATCAACTGTGTGGCGAAAATCTGGAGCTTGAAGTCACCGAGCGCATGTTGACGCACGAGGGCGATGACACGGCGGCAACACTCGCGGCGTTGGCTGCGGCGGGCATCAGCGTCGCCATTGATGATTTTGGAACGGGTTATTCGTCGCTGTCGCACCTGCGAACGCTGCCGATAGATCGGCTCAAAATCGATCAGTCGTTTGTGCGCGAACTCACTGATTCGCGCGACTGTTTTGCCATTACCGAAGCGATCATTCGGCTTGCGGCAAGTCTCGGTATGCGCGTAATTGCCGAGGGCGTTGAAACACCTGAGCAGCGCGCGATTTTGCGCCAGATGAATGTCTACGCGACGCAAGGTTTTCTGATTGCGCGCCCCATGAGTGGCGCAGATTTTGAGCGCTGGTTGACGACGGCGATATTTGCGGCCTAGGCCTCTGTCGGATTAGAAAAGCATCGGCTGCAGATCCGCTGGCCCGGTGCATATTTCGCCTGTTTTTTGGGCAATATCTCGATATTGCCGCTGCAAAACAGTCAAAATCTGCCCTCGGGCGGGCGAATTTTCGCTACGATGTTTCAAGTCCGACAGAGACCTAGCGCGGCCGCGCTCAACAAAGCTTCCAAATCTGCCACCGATCAAAGGGTTGCGCCCGCTTCCGCGAGCGCAGCATTCGACTGAGCCTTGATCGTCTCAGCCGACAGCTCGCGTGAGGGCCGGGTGCTGTGGCCGTCGCGTGCGATGGTGACTGCAAAACCGTTGGCCAACGCAGGCTGGTTGATCGGCGAGTGCAGCACGCCGTCAAACGCGCCGCGTTGAACGTCGATGAGGAGCAGAGCGTTGGTGCGCATGGGATGTGTCGTGGTTAAGTCTGCGCTGTATGGGTCGCATCGACAAAGTATTCAAGCACTTCATCGCCCCGTGCGTCAAATACCCCGGTGGAACGCCAGCCGAGGTGGCGGTAGAAGCCGTAGGAGCGAGTGGCGGGATCTGATGAGCAGCCGAGAAACAATCGGGTGAAGCCAATGCCGCTGAGTGTTTCAATGACTTGATTTAAGAGCGCTTTGCCGATGCCTTGACTTTCGAAAGCAGGCAGCAGTGCGAGCACCTCGACTTCGCCCGTCGCCGTTGCGCCGAAGCAGTAGCCGACGATTTCTCTGTTCGCGAGGCAGACGTGGCCGGGCAGCGATCCACGGCGCACGTCCTCAGACCATGACGCCACCGTGATGCCCACCTCGGCGAGCCGTTTCACCGAGACCGCGTTCTCGCGGGTTCGGCTGCGGATGTCGATGCATGTGGCAACGTCGCTTGGCGCGGCTACTCTGTATTCGAGCGGCGTGAAGGTTGGCGATGGCGCGGGCATTTGAGGGATTGGGTTAAACGCAGCTTGCTAATTTTCTCGCCGAGGTGAATGAAATCGCACTCAATTTAGTCAATAGCTTTTTTCGGAAACATCCATTTTACTTGGGCGTAGCGCTGATTTAAGCCATATATCGACTATATGCATAAATAACGTCTTAGCACAAATTAAATAAGGCTTTCAGGAAAAAGCTGATTTGGAAAAAGCTCAGTCCGAACCTAGAAAGTCCGACTCAATCCCACTTGCCAAAACTGTGCGTAAAACGGCGATAAGCCCGGCGATCCGCTGCCGCCTAATCGCCAGTTGGAGCGCTGTTCGTAGCGTTCGAATTTAACGTCGGTGGCCCATTTGTCGGCGAATTTCCAGCTAAGCTTGACGCCGACGGTGAGCGCGCCGAAGGCGGACAGCCGCGTGTCGGGCGAGAAGTGCGTAGGTGCGCCGACCGGGAAGGGCTCGCCGATTTCCGGGTCGTACACCGGGTCGAAATAGAACTTGGCGGCTGACTGCGTGTGATAGCGCAGCGACGGCGTGATGGACATCCTCTCGCCGAGCGGTTTGACCCATTCGACCGTGGCGGTGTGCGCACTGACCCCGAACGTGTCGCCGTACAGCCGATAGCTGCTGCGCAGCGTGCTCTCATCATTCTCAAAATGATGGTTCCAGCGCGCCAGCATGACGGCCTGATTGCGGATGCGCGGGCGCTTGTCGGCGAGCTTGTACGGATCGTTGAAATAGCCGCTGCCGCGACCGTAAGTAAGGTTGACTTGCACCACGTCCACCGGCGTGACGTTTTGCGTGACGCCGAGGATCAACTCGGTCGTGCGCTTGTGTTCGTTGACCACCAATTCGTTGACCGGATTGATGGTGTCGTACGCGCCGCCGAGTCCGATGTTCCATGTGGTGTTGCTGTCGTCGCTCGTAAACCGCGCGTCGACGGCGAGGGCGTTGGAGCGGTAGTCGTTTTCGTCGCTATAGGCAAAGCGCACACCGACCGCCGCGCGACCAAAGTAGCGCACCAATTTGATGTCACCCGCGTTCCGTCGATCTTCCATGCGCGAGGCGCCCGAGACGTTCATGTGCCAGCGTGGCGATGCGCCGGAGACGTCGTCATGGGTGAGCGTGCCTTCAAGCGACCACTGGCCGTTGATCGGCGCGAGGACGTACAACGAAGGCGAGGTGACGCGAATGCGATCAAGGTCGGACTGCCAGTCTTTGTACGACAGGACTTTGAGTGCAATGACGCCTTCGGTGGGCGCGGTTTCGGCGTGTACCGCCGGTGGCATGACGCCCGGCAACAGCAGCGCGGCAGCGGTGAACAGACCGACGCTGGCGGTTTGTTTTGATCTGGGTTCAGTTGCAGCCACAGCCGCCTCCGCCCACGCCGTAACCTCCGCTGGCGGACTCTTTGCTGGTGTAGGTGTGTTGCGTGAACGCTTGATCGAGCGGGTCGTTATTCATGGTCATTTCCGGCTTGGCGAGCGCGCCCTTTTGCCACGCTTGCGGCGGACTCATGGCGCAGCCGGAGAGCAGCATGGCGGCGATGGCTGCGCCGACGAAGACGCAATTTGCACGCCACCGGCGATTGATGGTCACGCTCATTGTCACGGCCTTTTGTTCAACGCAGCGTTGATTTTTGCTTCGAGATCGGCGCGGTCTTCATCGCGAAATCCAGCATGGATGTAGGTGACGCGTCCGCTGCGATCAATCAACAGCGAAGTCGGCATGGCTTTGACGGCGTAGCTCTTGGCGCTGTCGCCCTTGGGGTCATACGCGATCTGAAATGTCGCGGGCGTTTTGGTTAAAAAGCGATCTGCGTCGGCGCGTTTGGCGTCGACGTTGACCGCGATCACCTGCAAACCCTTTGCGCCATATTTTTCTTGCATCGCGTTCATCCACGGAAACGACTGCTTGCACGGGCCGCACCAAGACGCCCAAAAATCCACGTAAATCGCTTTGCCTTTGTGCGCTGCGAGCACATTATCTGGCAGCGCGGGCGGCGTGTCGCCGGGTGCGATCGCGCTCGCGGTCATTGCCGCGAAGGTAAACGCTAAGGCGCTGATGAGCTGGGGTAGGCGGTGCTTGGCAAAGGATTGCATGGTGGCCTAAGGGTGCCGGTTGGGTTGAAGGCTATGCCGATGGTGGTGGAATTGTTCGCGAAACAACCCTGGTGTCGTGTCACGACACTAGGGTGCCACAATCAAAATGCGTGCGGCAATTTGGTCGGGCGTTAGGTTGCCCAACGCAGCACCCGTGGTGAGCGCCGTGTCGCGCAGCCCAAGCAGGTAGCGCAGGATCAGCAGGCCATCGCTTAACGCGCGAACCGCACCGTCGCCGTCGACGTCCAGCAGCAAGCGGTTGCTGTCGAGATGGGTCACGATCTGCGCGGCGTTTCGCGAAGGCAAGCTGCCCAGCGCGCCGTTGGTGAGCGCCGTCCCGGTGTACCCAAACAAGTAACGCAGCAGCAAAACGCCGTCCGTGGCTGCGTCGAAGCGCGTAACCATGGCGCTCGCATCAACGTTCATCACGCCGACCGAGGGCACCATGGCGGCGGTTAAGAAGGTGTGCGCTGATCGGCAGTTCAATTGACCGCAGTCCTCGACCAGCACCGCATTGGCCGTCAAGGTACTGGCTTCGGTGCTCGGTGGAAAGTAGGTAAAGGTTTGCTGCGACTTGGCCACTGCGCTGGTGTGCATTAGCGAGGACTGGCAGGGCTGGAAGCCGCTGGTAATCGTCCAGGTGCCCACGGGGACGCCGTCGGGCCGCGTCAGCCAGAGCAGGATGCCGCGAAACTTTTTGGTCGGGGCATCCGCGTTGGTGATGGCGATGGGCGTGGCAGTGCCTGGCGTGTAGGTGGCGGGAATGTTGAATGACCAACCGTTCGGACTGGGTACGCTTGGCGACAACATTACCTGTGCCATCGTGGTCGGGTCAATGGTGCATTGGGAGAGCGAAGAGCCGTCTGGGAACGCGATGGCTGTCGAACCGGTCAGCGCGCTGAGTGCGCCGACCAACGCGGTTAACAGCGAGGCGATGCGGCGGGTCGAACTTAACGGCGTGGGCGTGAGAGGCAAGCCGGTTATTTTTTCCATCATCGGAATAAATTAATGGTCAAAGCATCCGCTGCCGCTGCGACGATTTGGGGAATGCGGCGCCTGGCAGACTGTCGGACTTGAAAGGCATCGGCTGCAAATCCGCCGGCCCGGTTCATATTTCGCCCGTTTTTTGGGCAATATCTCGATATTGCCATTGCAAAACAGTCAAAATTTGCCCTCGGGCTGGCGAATTTTCGCTACGATGTTTCAAGTCCGACAGGCTGCTAGTTCGGCACGCAAAACTTCACACCCTCGCCGTCCCAACCGAGCGCCACGAAGGCGTTATAAACGGTGGTATCGATAGTGAAACGATGATTCGGATTGTCAGGAAATTTCGTTTGGCCGCGAAAAATGCGGTAGACCGGTATTAAGCCCGCTGCGCAGGAGCCGTTGACGCCCGCAACCACGGGCGCGAAGGCATACGAATCGATGTTCTCGAAATACGGCAGTCGAGGTGCCGCGCTGTTGGTGGGGTTCAAACTGGCGAGGATGTCTTTTTCGGCTTGCACCAAGGTGTAGAAGTGCGATCCGCGCGAATTGTTGACGGCGATCTGATCGAAGTAATAGCGATTGATCGCGCTTGTTCCGGGCTGGCTGTCGACGTAGACGAGGAAAGACTTTCCGGTGCGTTGCCAAGCGGGAAGGGTGTCGAGCAACGCGATGTCGATGGCGCGCGAAGTAATAAAGTAGTAGTCGAGCGCAGTAAAGTAGTACTCGATCATCGGGATGGTGGTGACTGTCGCGGGGGCTACGCCAGTGCCCGCAAGAGACACGCTGCTGGTGGCCATGGTCGCGTTGTGGTTGATGGTCAGCGCGGCGAAGCGCACGCCGACGTTGGCGGGCGTAAAGCTTAAGTTCAGGGTGCAGCTGGCGGACACGGCCAGCGCTGTGGTGGCGGTGCAGCTGCCGCCGACGCGGGCGAACTCGCTGCTGCTGACGGTGATGGCCGAGAGCTGCAACGTGGCCGCCCCTGTATTGCTCAGTGTGACGGTTTGCACGGCGCTGGTGGCGCCGGTGTTCACGGAGCCGAAGCCGAGGGTGGTGGTCGACAACGTGGCCACCGGGGCGGTATTGGTGGCGCTTGGATTGGCGATGTAGGCAGCCAAATCGGAGAGCTCCGAATTGCTCAATTGGCCTTGCAAAAACGCCATGGTCGACACACCGCCGTTGATGGCGTTGTCAATCCTTGTCGGGTTGTTAGCGCCGTTGCGGATTCTGTTTTGATTGATCGTGGGGTCGGCACTGTGGCACTGGGCGTTTGAGCAGCTCAGTTGTCCGCTGACCTGCGGTGTGATGTAGAGAGTGCGGCCATTGGTCACGCTCTGCGCGTAGGCGATGCTTGACGACGCGATGAACACAAGCGCGACGGCAAAGGGTGTCAAGGTGCGGCGGGACGTGGATTGAATCAAAAGGAGTACTCACTTTGTTCGGACGCGGTCATTGTTTTCCGGTCGATTTCGTAACCATATCTCATTTCAATGCCGCTGGCACACGTATGTTCAGGAAGTCCTGTTACCGAACGTAACGAGTTCGGCGATCAGGGGCATCGCTTGGACGCGAAATTACGCGTAGCCTCACTCACGGCTTTTTCTGCATTGCGGTTCGTGCCCACCTTCGTCCAGACGCGTGCCCGGATCATGGCTCAGGTAGCTGTTGATATGACCGTGCTAACCGCATTCGGGTCGCGCACCATGCGATATGCCCATTGCCCATAGCTTGCGTCAACTGCTCCCACACCGGGCGCTCGGGGTTGCCGAAGAAATCGTTCAGACAGTCGGCCTGCGCGCTGGCACGGTGGCTCTTGAGCGTCTCCAGAATGGCCTCAGTCGACAGCCGTTCGTGAATGAACAGCGGCAGCGTCGGCACGTTAAATGACACACGCTCGGGCTTGCCGGACCAGTTGAGGAAGGGTTTGGAGAGGGCTTTAGTTCTTTGGTGGCGGTGGTGAGTTCGCTGACCAGTTCGTGGAAGCGTTGCGATCCACCCTCACCCCAACCCCGGTGCTCACTACCGCCCTCCGTGCCCGGCGCTTGCGGGAGGGGGAGTTTTTGCAGAGATGCAGTGAGTTCGGCGATTCTGGCGATGAGCGCTTCGCCGCGTTCGCGGGCGGGGTTCTGGCTGTCCCAGGTGAGCTCGGGTGCGAGCGAATCGTCGTAGCGATACTTGGTTGGACCGCGCCGGAACTTGCCCTGCGAGGCGGCATAGTTCTGCACGCCGATTTCCGGACGTATCAGCGCTTTGGGTTCAACATGTTTGTAGCTGCCGGTTTGGGTGGCGGCTGGGGCCGCTTTCGGCTTTTTTACAGTGGTTGAAGCAGCGGGTTTACGGGTAGCCATGCGTCCTCTTTTCAGGACGCAATGATAAGGGCTAAACCTTGACGCGCTTCAGCTTGTGGTTGATGGGTACGACCGAGAATTCAGCGGCGTCGAATTCGTCGTCGCCCATCCATTCAACCATGTGGTCATGGTCGGGATGTTTGGGGTCGGCGAGCGCTGCTTTCAGGTTGTCGAAACCCGGCACGCCGCCGCAGTCCTCGGGCGGAGCGGCGTTGGCACCGTCGACGCACACCGCGATGCGCCTTGGCTTGCCCTTAGGGCTCGCCGCAGGCTCGTCGGGCAGCAATTTTTCAAGCGTGATCTGGTGCAGCCAGTCATCGCCGAAGTCGTAGGTGTAATCGAGTTTCTGGCGCGCTTCGGTCAACACCTGATCGAGCGTGACTTTGCGTTCGTCTCGTACGTCGCGTGAACCAGGGCCGAACATATCCATGTCGATTGGTGCCGGTGTTTCATAGAGGACGTCATCCCGTTCGAACGAATGCATGTGCGCATCGTCCCAATCGAGCGATTGCTGAATCACGGTGTGCAGCCGATCAAGTCGAACATCGTGCGGCACGACCACAGTGCGCCACACCGGTGGATCGGTGTACGGCAGTTCTATTTTGAGTTGTGCGCGCATGGGGTAACTACGCCGCCAGCCGTGCTTCGATTTTCGCCTTTGTGGCGGGCAATTCTGCGGGCAGATTGTGCTTTAACTGCTCGAAGAGTTCCTCATGAAGCTTCATCTCGGCGGCCCACGCCTCAGGTTCCATGCGGGTGACGCTCTTGTACTGCGCCTCGCTGAAGTCGCTGCCGTTCCAGTTGATGTCGGCGTAGCTTGGTGTGATGCCGAACGCGTGTTGCGTGCCGTTGCCTCGCCCTTCAACCCGATCCAGCATCCAAGCCAAAACGCGCATGTTGTCGCCGAATCCGGGCCATACGAATTTGCCGTCAGCGTCCTTGCGGAACCAGTTGACGGTGAAGATTTTGGGCAGGTTGGCGCTGGAATCCGTGAGCTGTTTGCCGAGCCTCAACCAATGCGCGAAATAGTCGCTCATGTTGTAACCGGCAAACGCGATCATGGCGAACGGGTCGCGACGGACGACGCCTACTTGCCCGGTGATGGCGGCTGTGGTCTCGGAGCCGAGCGTGGCGGCCATGTAGACGCCCTCCACCCAGTCGCGCGCTTCGGTCACCAGCGGCACCGTGCTGCTGCGGCGGCCGCCGAACACGAACGCATCAATTGGCACACCGGCGGGGTTGTCCCACTCCGGGTCGAGTGCTGGGTTGTTGGTGGCCGCGACAGTGAAGCGTGAATTCGGGTGCGCGGCTTTGGCACCCGTTTCCTTGGCAATGGCCGGCGTCCAGTCCTTACCCTGCCAGTCGATCAAGTGCGCGGGCGGCGTTTCGGTCAGGCCTTCCCACCACACGTCACCGTCGTCGGTCAGCGCGACGTTGGTGAAGATGGTGTCGCGCTGAATGGAGGTCAGGCAATTGAGATTCGACTTTTCGTTGGTGCCGGGGGCGACGCCGAAGTAGCCGGCCTCGGGGTTGATCGCGTACAGTCGGCCGTCCTTGCCGGGCTTGATCCACGCGATGTCGTCACCGATGGTGGTGACCTTCCAGCCCTCGAAGCCTTTGGGCGGAATCAGCATCGCAAAATTGGTCTTGCCGCAGGCGGACGGGAAGGCCGCCGCGACGTGATATTTTTTGCCTTGCGGATTGATGACGCCGAGGATCAACATGTGTTCGGCCAACCATCCCGTGCCGCCTTGCGCCGCTGCGCTGCGGCCCATGTTCGACGCGATGCGCAGCGCGAAGCACTTTTTGCCGAGCAGTGCGTTGCCGCCGTAGCCGGAACCGTAGCTCCAGATTTCGCGTGTTTCCGGGTAGTGAACGATGTATTTGGTTTTGTTGCACGGCCACGTCACGTCCTTCTGACCGGCTTCGAGCGGCGCGCCTACGGTGTGTATGCACGGCACAAATTCGCCGGATTCGCCGAGCACGTCAATGGCACCCTTGCCCATGCGCGTCATGATTTTCATGTTTACAGCGACGTAGGCAGAGTCGCTGAGTTCAACCCCAATGTGCGCGATTGGTGAGCCGAGCGGGCCCATCGAAAACGGTACGACGTACATGGTGCGGCCCTTCATCGCGCCGGTAAAAAGCGGATTTAACGTCGCGCGCATGTCCGCCGGGACCATCCAGTTGTTGGTCGGGCCAGCGTCCCCTTGGTTCTCGCAGCAGATAAACGTGCGGTCTTCGACGCGGGCCACGTCGGACGGGTCACTGCATGCAAGGTACGAATTCGGGCGTTTGGCAACGTTTAATTTTTTGAACACGCCCGCTTTGACCAGATCGGCGCATTGCTGCTGGTATTGCTCGTCGGAGCCGTCGCACCAGCTAATGTGGTCAGGTTGCATCAGCCCAGCCATGTCGCGAACCCAAGCCAATAGGCGAATGTTGCGAACGTACGAGGGGGCAAGGACTGTGGCTTGCAACGTAGCGAGCGTTTCTGGCTGGTTCATGAGCAAATAGGAAAATTAGGTTGCGACAGGAATGAGGCCGCAAACAGCAAGCTGGGTGAGCCGGGCGCGTGGCGGCTGCGTCAGGTCGGATAAGCACGGTGACACAGCACACCATGTTAGGCGAAAACTACTGCTGGCTACAAAGACGCGCTATGCGCGTTACGCATGGCAAGATGCGTTTCGTTGATCGGCATACAGCGCGCATCGGTGCGTTTATAGCTTTTTGCTAGGAAGCTTGTTGTATTGGGGCTTGATTGCTACTTTGCTAGATATCGATAAGCTTTAAAAACTGCTTATAACTCAGGTGAACGGGCAATCTCAGGAATAAGTTGATAAGAACGGGTGGGCTTTTGCTCGCGCTAAGAACCCGTTCTGTAGTTTTCTGTAGTTTGAACTCTAGGCAAAACAAACAGGACAAGACTGTTACGGAGGTGCGGCGGGCTAGGCGAGTTGCGGCGCGGTGGCCGTAATGAAACTAGGCCTTTGGCTTGAACTCTTTCGGGCAGGTGCCGTCCTTTTGCGCCATCACCCAGTCGACGATTTTGGTGATGTCGTCGTTGGCCAGGGCTGGATGCGCGGGCATCGGGATCGGGCCCCAAACGCCAGCACCGCCCTCTTTGACGTGCTTGATCAGGGCGGCTTTGTTGGCAGCGAGCTTTTTCGCGTCGCTGTTGCCGTAGCAAGCGGCCACCGCGTTGTACGCAGGGCCGAGGACTTTTTTGTCGACCTGATGGCAGGCGGTACAGCCTTTGGCAGCGGCCAGCGCCGCGTCGGCGTGGGCGACATTTAGAAAGGCCACGGGAATGAGGCCTGCGGCTACGAATAAAGCTATCTTTTTCACGGGTGAGTCCTTGGATATTTACTAAACCGGTCTAACGGAATAAGTTGTTGCGATCAGTACATCTTGGCACGCCATGGCGCACAAGCAACACGCATGGCATAACGCCTAAGCGGCAAATTCGTTGTCGCGACGAGGTAAATTATGGTTTGGCTGATCTCCCGCCGTTGTCCTACGGTTGGCGACCGGGCGCTGGCGCAAAATTGATCGTGCTCTGCCGCAACTAAGGTTTTAATGAAACCAAATCTTCTGCCGAAGGCCCTACGGCCTCCCGCGCCAAGGCGTCGATCCAAAATTTAGCCCGCTGACTTTATGACCTTTGCGCCGTCCCGATGATTCAGAAATGCGCGGTTTTATTCCGTTTCCACTCACTCATTCAGCGTCGTTGCGCCCTCGCCGCGCTAACGCTTGCGTGTACCGTAACCATGAGCTCGCCTGCTTCCGCCGCTGCCTCCTATTCGGTCAGCTTCGAAGGCCCATCGGCGCTCTGCGCACTGGCCGAACAGCACTCCGAACTAGCTCGATTTCAGGCGCAAGACGATGTGTCAAGTAACGAGCTGTCGCGACTGATCAGCGAAGCACCTGTGCAGTTGGGCAAGTTGTTTGCCACAGAGGGCTACTTTAATTCGGTGATTCGCGTGGAGCGCACGGCTTCGGGTGTCGGAACGGTTCCGCAACTGCGCGTAATCATCGAGGCGGGGCCACAGACGCAGATTGCTGCCGTTGAGCTGACCGCCGAGGGCGCGATCACTCAGGTGGTTGATGAGACCAGCGGCAACCGCATTGAGCGCATTGACCAGCAGTGGGCTTTGTCCAAGGGTTCGCCGTTCCGGCAGGGCAGCTGGAATGATGCCAAGAACACGCTGCTGACCTCGCTGTGGGTGGACCGCTACCCGGCCGCACGGATCGTGACCAGCCAGGCGACCATTGATGCCGATGCCAATTTGGCGCGACTGAAAGTAGATTACGACAGCGGCCCGCTATTTTTATACGGCGAGACGCAGGTCAGCGGCCTCGCGAAACTGCCGCGCTCAGTGGTCGACAATTTGTCTGGTTTGCAGCCCGGTCAGCCCTATGTGCAAAAGCAAATGCTCGACTTTCAGGATCGCTTGCTCGGCAGCGGCCTATTCGATTCAGCCACGGTGCAGATCGAGCCTGATCCGGCGCTGGCAGGCGCGGTGCCGGTGCAGATTCAGTTGCGCGAGCGGGCGATGCAAACGCTTACTCTCGGCCTTGGCTACAGCACCCTGTCGGGGCCGCGTGCGACGGTTGAACACAGTCTGTTGCGCGTGTTTGATTTTGACTGGCAGGTGAAAACTACAGCCAAACTGGCGCGCGATGATCGCAGTTTTTCCACCGAGTTTTTGTCGTATCCGCTGCCGAATTTCTACCGAAATCTATTTGCGGCCAGCCTGTCGCGGCTTGATGCCGGCGGAATGGTCATCATTCAAGAGCAAATGCGCGCCGGTCGTCGTTATGACGCCGATCGCATTACGCGGCTCTACTACCTTGCGGCGATTCGCGACACGACCAACACCCTTGAACCGCTCAGCGGGAGCGCTGTTTTATACAAATACGAATGGCGCTATTTGAGCGTCGACAGCCCCCTCTTCCCGACGCGCGGCTTTGCCGTGACCGCGCAGGGCGGCGGTGGCGTGCGTTTTGGCAAGGTCAACAGCGGACAACCGTTTTTACGCGCGACCGGCCGCTTTAATTTGTATCAACCGCTTGGCGGACTATGGCTGAGCCAGTTGCGCGTTGAGCTCGGGCACGTTCTCACCAACAAGCCGGACGGCATTCCGCAGACGCTGTTGTTTCGCGCCGGTGGCATCGACTCGGTGCGCGGGTATGGGCGTCAGAGCCTCGGCGTTGCGGGCCCCGGCTATGCCGCTGGCGGGCGCTTTTTGATGACCGGCAGCGCTGAAATCGCGCGCGAGATTTTCCCGACTTGGTACGGCGCGGTGTTTGTCGATGTCGGGGATGCTTCGCGGCAACTGTCCGACTGGAGCGCGAAGCTGGGCTACGGTGTTGGCGTGCGCTGGCGCAGTCCGGTCGGGCCGGTGAAGGCCGATATTTCATACGGACAAGCGATTAAAAAGTGAAAAAGTTTCGCCTGGATGTGTCGGTCGGGGTGACGTTTTGATCGCGCCGCCAGTGGCGACGGGGGCGACGGTGCCGACAGTACGCAAGCGACGCTGGTTATTGTGGACCTCCCTTGCCCTGGGCGGATCGCTCATCGTGCTCACGGCGCTGGTGATTGGCGGCGCGTTTTGGCTGTTGCAAAACCTCAGCGGGCAACAGCAATTGCTATCCTGGCTGCCGGGGCTAAGCTCGGACGCGGTGCAGGTGTTTGAACCCTCCGGCGACCTGCGTAGTAACTTCGGTGCGAAGCGGGTGCGCATTCATACCAAGAACGCAGATATTGTGATCGACGGTCTGCGCTACGAGTTGCGCGGTTACGAGGTGCGCCCCCCGCTATTTCATTTCAAGACGCTCACGGCGGATACGGTGACCGTGACGACGCGCACACCGGACGAGCCCACGGTGGCGCCTGCGAACTTGAAGCTGCCGTTCGTGCTGCGAGTCGATGCGCTCGACGTTGGCAAGCTCGTGGTGCGACCGGAATCCCTCGCGGCGGATCAACCGGGCACTGTGGTTCAGAGCATTCGCGGCCAGCTCGCGTTGCAGAACGACAAGCACACCGTTACGCTGAACTCCGCGGTCATCGATACGCTGCAAATCAGTGGCGATGTTGAGGTGGGCGCGGCGGCAACGATGCCGCTCACGGCGCAGATTCAGGCGCGGCAGATCGCGGGCGAAGACGTTGGGCTCGCGTGGTCAGCCAATGCCAAATTGCTCGGGACACTCACCGAGATCAAGATCGACAGCGCCGTCATTGCAGCAGATCAAACGCTGACCGCGCAGGCGATCGTGCGGCCGTTTGCGACGGTGCCCGTGACCACGTTAAACGCCGCGTTTGATCGCCTGGATTTGCGCAAACTGCGCGCCTCAATGCCGCAAACAGCGCTTACCGGCAAGGCCCTCATCGCGCTCGACAAAGTGCCGCTGCAAATTGACATTAACGCGGTCAACACGCTGCCCGGCAGCGTCGACAGCGGGCGCTTGCCGGTTGCGGACCTATTGGTGCGTGCCAACGGTGTGGTTAATCAGCCGAAGCGCTGGACGATCAACCAGTTTAATGCGCGCCTGCAAGGTCGAGCAGCAGCAGGAACCATCACCGGTAGCGGCGAATGGCAAGACGGGCCGTGGGCGATCAAATTCGACGCGCGTGGTGTTCGCTTGCAGGAGCTGCAAAGCACGTTGCCCGCGCTGGAACTCAATGGAGAGGTGCGCGCAGATGGCAGCGGTATCGATTTCGCAAAGCAGCCTATCGCGTTGAAAGCGCGACTTAACGGCGCCGCATTAGGCGATTTGCGCACCATTCCGATCGCGTTGCGCAAAGGTTTTGTCGGCGAGTTTGATGCGCAGCTGCTCGCGGAAAAAATCGATCTGAAGCAACTGAAATTGACTGTTGGCGACACTCAGTTGACCGCGACTGGAAAGGGGCAATTGCTGGGAAGCGTCAACCGTAAAACATGGCAGATTGACAGCGACGCACAATGGTTGCGCTTCGATCCCTTCCAGTGGTCAACCGCCGCACCAACGCAGAACGCGCAACTCAACGGCGCAATGAAAGTCACCGCCACGCTGCCAGCCAATGCGTTGCAGAAAGCGCAAGCGCTCACCGTGCAGGCGCAGTTGCAGGACAGCCGTTGGGCGGGGCAAGCGCTGGCCGCAAAGTTCGACGCGCGTCTGGTGGAGGCGCTGACCACTGCGAGTAATCCGTTGCGCATTGAGAGCAGCGGGCAGGCGCGTTTGGGTGGCAACAACGTCAATTGGACGGGGCGAATTGGCGCGATCAGCGACGTGTTGCAATGGAAGCTCGATGCTGCAGCGTTGAATGAGTTGCTGGCCACGGCAAAAGTTAAAAGCGCGGCGTTGCAAGGTCGTTTGATCGCCGACGGCCAGTTCACGGGTGGCTGGAAAACCCCGGCGATCAAGGCCAGTTTTGAGGGTGTCGATATGGTGGCGTCTGGCACCGCTGTTGCGCGGCTTAAAGGTACGCTGCAAGCTGCGTTGCAACCGGATGCGCCGCTGTTTTTTGATGTCACGGCGCAACGGGTGCGACCCGACCGCGCGCCGGTGGTGGTTGCCGCTGACGTGCCGGCCGCGGGCGTGGTGCCCCCGCCTGAGGTTGACCTCACGCTGCAAGGTCGTGGCACACTCGCCAATCATCGCCTCACCGCGCAGGCTTTGCTGCGACAGAAGTCGCGAAAGTTTGTGCTCGATAGCGCGCTGACGGGTGCGCTTATTTTTGATCGCGCTGGTGTGCCGACCCGCTGGCAAGCCACCGTTCAACCGCTCACGGTTGACGAGGAAGTTGCAGTCACGGTCAATCCCGCTGGCAAACAAAACTGGCTTGCGGTCTCGACGCTGGCGCTGCGCTGGCAACGCGGAGCGGAGGGTGCGCAGGTGGGCCAAGGCCAAGCGCCGACGTTCAGCATAGAGCCTGGACGCGCCTCTGTAGCGGGCGTTGCAGTCACGTGGGATCGCGCGCGTTATGCGCCAGCGGTGGCCGGTGGCGGTCAGCCACTGCTTGATTTCGCGGGTCGGATCGAGTCGTTCTCATTGGCCGAATTGGCGCGACGTTTGGGCGACGACAATCTGAGCGGTGACCTGCAAATGCAGGGCCAGTTCAAGGTGAATGGCATGTCTGGCACGCCCTCTTTTGCCGCCCAAGTTGAGCTGGAGCGGGCGAGCGGTGACCTGCGGGCGGGGGACAACGACGGCGCGTTGTTGCTAGGCTTGCGCGAGCTATCGTTGCGCTTGAAGGCGGACGCCAGTCTTTGGCAAATTGCTTTTATAGGCGAAGGCCAGCGCCTCGGTCGCGCAGTAGTTAACGCGAGTGTTCGTACGTCTGAAACCGGTGGTTTGCCGAGCGCTGCATCTGCCCTCACCGGCAACGTTCAAGCGCGGATGGACGACATTTCGGTGTGGAACAGCTTGCTGCCGACGGGTTGGCGACTGGGCGGCGGCATTAACGGAGGCGCCAGCCTGAGTGGCACGCTCGGAACGCCCAACGTAAACGGCGCGCTGACGCTGGCTAATGTGAGCCTGCGCAATTCGCTCGAAGGTGTCGATATTACCCGCGGGCAAGGTCGCGTGGCGCTTGATGGCAACACGTTGCGGCTCGAGAACGTCAGCGCCCAGGCGGGGACGGGCACCGTTCGGGTCAATGGTCAAGGGCCGTTCGACGGTAAAACGCCGTTCTCGATGAACGCCGTTTTTGAGCAGTTTGCGGTGCTGACACGCGTAGATCGTCGGGTTGAGGTTAGCGGTCAAACCAGTTTGTCAATCGCTGCAAAGCAGGTGCTGATCAACGGCAAATTAACGGTGGATCGGGGGCTGATTGACATCACGCAAGTCGGGGCGCCCACCTTGTCCGACGACGTGGTGGTGATACGCAAAAGCGACGCGCTGCGTCCAGTTGCAACGGGTGCCGCGCCAAAAGTGACGATGAATCTGGTGCTTGACCTGGGCAAAGACTTGCGACTAAAGGGGCGTGGCATCGAAACGCGACTGGCGGGGGAGCTGACACTGTCCACGCCTTCCGGGGTGTTAACCGCAATCGGGAACGTTCGTGCCGAGGGCGGTCGTTATGAAGCGTACGGCCAGATGCTCGACGTAGACCGGGGCGTGGTGCGCTTCGTCGGCCCGCTGAACAATCCAATTCTCGATATTCTGGCGTTGCGCCCAAATCGTGAAAACGATGATCGGGTGGGGGTGTCGATCGCAGGAACAGCCTTGCAGCCGCGTATCAAGCTCTACGCTTCGCCCGAGCGCAACGATACCGACAAGTTGGCGATGCTGGTGCTCGGACGCAATTTTGACGAGCTGGGGCGCGACGAAACCGCGCTGATTCAAACCGCCGCGATTGCGCTGTTGTCGGGCCAAAGCGGCGGCAGTTTCAGCAGCAAACTGGGCCTCGACACACTCTCCATCCGGCAAGCCAACAGCGGCACCAGCACGAAAGATGTGGTGATCACCGTCGGCAAACAGATTTCGGACAAGGTGTACGTCGGCTACGAGCAAGGGCTCGCGGGCGCAGCCGGTACGGTGCAGTTGGTCTACCGGATTTCGCAGCGCATCACGTTGCGTGCGCAGGCGGGCAAAGAGGATTCAAGTCTGGACGCGATTTTGACGTTTCGGTGGCGTTGAGGTTGTCTTGAAGGCGCCGACGAAACGCTAAATTTCGTCGCCCCTGCGAAGGCAAGGGTCTAGTCTCTTTTGGCTCGCATCCAGCTTCGCGCTCACTCAAGCAAAAGTCGCTGGGTTCCTGCCTTCGCAGGAACGACGATGAACGGACTGCATCCCCCGCTTCGCTTTCACTGTCGTAGCCGTACGATTAGTGTGAGTGGAAATAATCGTCAATATTCGGCATTTAATGGCCTAAACTAATGACATTGTTGAATTAGACCAAGGTGAAATCTATGTCAAGCGAGGCAAAATGCCCGTTCCCGCATGCCGCTCTCAAACCCACCGTAGCGGGTGCGCGCGGTAACTCGGACTGGTGGCCCAATCAGCTGAACCTGAAAATATTGCAGCAGCATTCTGAGCGCTCGAACCCGATGGGCAAAGCGTTCAACTACGCCGAGGAATTCAAGAGCCTCGACCTGCACGCAGTGGTGCAAGACCTGCACGCGTTGATGACTGACTCGCAAGACTGGTGGCCGGCCGACTACGGTCACTACGGTCCGTTTTTTGTTCGTATGGCGTGGCATAGTGCCGGTACCTATCGTATCGGCGACGGTCGTGGCGGCGCGGGTTTCGGCACGCAGCGCTTTGCGCCGCTGAACAGCTGGCCGGACAACGTGAACCTCGACAAGGCGCGCCGCCTGCTGTGGCCGATCAAGCAGAAGTACGGTCGCAAAATCTCGTGGGCCGATCTGATCGTGTTGACCGGTAACGTGGCGATGGAGTCGATGGGACTAAAAATGGTGGGCTTCGCTGGCGGGCGCGAAGACGTCTGGGAACCAGGCGAGGAGATTTACTGGGGCCCAGAGGCCACGTGGCTTGGCAACGAGCGCTACAGCGGCGACCGCGAACTTGAGCAACCACTGGCGGCCGTTCAGATGGGCTTGATCTATGTCAATCCGCAAGGCCCGGACGGCAATCCTGACCCCATTGCTGCGGCGCGCGACATTCGTGAAACCTTCGCCCGCATGGCGATGAACGACTACGAAACGGTGGCTCTTTGTGCGGGTGGACACACCTTCGGTAAGACACACGGTGCGGACTCTGAGGACCACAAAGGCACGGAGCCTGAAGGTGCTGACATCACCGAACAAGGTTTTGGCTGGACCAGCGCCTTTGGCACCGGTATCGGCGTCGACACCATCAGCAGCGGGCTGGAGGGCGCATGGACGCCGACGCCTATCACGTGGGACAACAGCTATTTCGACACGCTGTTTGGCTTCGAGTGGGAGCTGACCCAGAGCCCTGCCGGAGGGCATCAGTGGAGGCCGAAAGATGGCGCGGGTGCGGGCACCGTGCCGGATGCACACGATGCGTCGAAGCGGCATGCACCGTTTATGGCCACCACCGATCTGTCACTGCGGATGGATCCGGCGTATGAGAAGATTTCCCGGCATTTTCATCAGAACCCGCAAGAGTTCGCGGAGGCCTATGCCGACGCGTGGTACAAACTGACCCACCGCGACATGGGGCCGATCACGCGCTACCTTGGCCCGCTGGTTCCGAAAGGTCAGTTAATTTGGCAAGACCCGGTGCCTTCAGTCGATCACGAGTTGGTCAATGAGCACGACATTGCGGCGCTGAAAGCCACGATTTTGGCGTCTGGACTGTCCATTTCGCAACTGGTTTCAACCGCTTGGGCGTCAGCGGCGACCTTCCGCGGCAGCGACAAGCGCGGCGGTGCTAACGGAGCACGCATTCGTTTGGCGCCACAAAAAGATTGGGAAGCTAACCAGCCTGCTCAATTGGCAGTGGTTCTGCAAGCCTTGGAAGTTGTGCGGGCGGAGTTCAACAGCGCGCAGACGGGCAATAAGAAAATTTCGTTGGCTGACTTGATTGTTCTTGGCGGTTGTGCCGCTGTGGAAGCGGCGGCAAGGAAGGCGGGTAATGATGTCACGGTTCCATTCACGGCGGGTCGTACCGATGCGTCACAAGAGCAGACCGATGTTCACTCATTTGCAGTGCTCGAGCCCTCTGCCGACGGATTTCGTAATTTCATCAAGACAGAACACTCCGTTCCGGCGGCTGAGTTACTGATTGATCGCGCCAATCTGATGCAGCTGACCGCGCCAGAAATGACCGTTTTGGTGGGTGGTATGCGCGCCCTGAACGCGAATATTGGACAGGCTCATCACGGTGTTTTCACCAAGCGCGCTGAAACGTTGACCAATGATTTTTTCGTTAATCTGCTCGACATGAGCACCAAGTGGCAGAAATCAGCGGCCACTGAGGACGTATTGGAAGGGCGTGATCGGGTGTCGGGTGAGATCAAGTGGACGGGCACCGTTGTCGACTTGGTGTTTGGCTCAAACTCGCAGTTGCGGGCCATCGCAGAAGTCTATGCGTGCAGCGACTCGCAAGACATGTTTGTGAGTGATTTCGTGGCCGCGTGGAGCAAAGTGATGAACCTGGATCGCTTCGACTTGGCGTAAGGTAGGTGTTCTTGGGACTGGTTTTGAATTCACCAAACGCGTTGATCTTGGCCATCAGTGCATCTTGGATCGGGCGCAGCGCGGCCTTAGGGCCTGCTTGTAGCGCAATGAGCGCGTCGTCGACGTTCGCGTTGGCATTCGCGCTCGGCTCCGCACGGGTGGTTGCGCCACCCGATTTGAGCGCGTGACGGGTCAGCGCATTGGCTTCGCCGTAGCCAAGCTCAAACCTGGCTTTGAGGTGGTCGCGCATTTCACCGTTCTTGGTCAAGCCGCTCGCTTCGACCCGTTTCACCAGTTGCGTCAGCGATTTGCCGGTGCGCCTCTCGATGTCGGCGGGTTGCGTGGCGATGGCGGCCTCGACGGTGCCCATCATTGCCCTCGGTGACGTTTGGTTTATTGCTGTCGTGCGCGGGCAATTCGTGCGGCCAGCTCCGGCGCAATCGGCATACGCCGGAACGGGCTGACGTTTGCGCCGCCGGTGTTGCCGTGCGGTACTAATCCAATCGCAGTTTTCGTCGCCGCCCCGACGATGCGCACCAGTTGCCCTATTGCCTCGCGCGTGTCACGCTCGCGCAGCGCCCATCTGAACATGCGCCAATGCACACGCACATGCTCACGCGTGGAGGCTTGCCCGAGCACATGCGCGCGTTCGAAATGATGGAATTGCGCGTTGCGCTCGACCGTTCGCGTTGCAACGGCAAGCTCGTGATCAACAGCAGGACGGATGCGGGTGGCGAAGCTCATGACCATTGACTTTTTAAATGCAGAGAGGACACCCAGAATAGCACCGGGCAGCTTGCCGCAGCAAGCCGCCGCTGCGCAATTTACGGCTTCAACGCATCAATGGCCAACACCACATCGGCATCACTGCGGATTGAGTTTTTGACGCCCTGCGTGATGGCCGCCGCGCTGGTGATGCCCAGCAGGCGACGCAGAATCATCACCCCGTCGGTCGTGGCAAGCGTTTGACCATCGCCGTCGACATCAAA
>ENA-OFCE01000407-OFCE01000407.1-metagenomes-genome-assembly--contig:-NODE-407-length-29135-cov-2.659491_pt1 | contig 29135 bp, 25 predicted proteins | sample MGYA00153388_OFCE01 | MGnify analysis MGYA00153388 | reverse complement strand
TATCTTAGAAGATGCTGCGGAATCATTAGGTGCCACATATAAGGGGAAAGCTAGCGGTACTTTGGGGAAAATTGGTGTATATTCCTTTAATGGTAATAAAATCATCACTACGTCTAGTGGTGGAATGCTGGTATCTGATGATTTGAGCTTGCTGGAGAAAGCTACTTTTTGGGCTACCCAGGCTAAAGATCCTGTACCTCACTATCAGCACAGCGAGTTAGGTTATAACTACCGGATGAGCAATGTGTTGGCAGGAATTGGTCGGGGTCAGTTGCAAGTGTTGCCAGAGCGAGTAGCGGCACGACGTCGGATTTTTGCACGCTATCAGAAAAGATTGGCTCATTGGCCAGGTATCTACTTTACGCCAGAATGTTCTTTTGGAAAGTCCAATCGTTGGTTAACTACTCTGATGATTGATTCTTCCTTGAGCAATGTGTTACCTAAAGATTTGCTTGATGCATTGGCGGCAGAGAATATTGAAGCTCGACGGGTTTGGAATCCTTTGCACCTACAGCCTCTGTTGTGTGAATGTACATATTACTCTCATAATATAGATGAAAGTGTGTCGGACAATCTGTTTAAACAAGGGATATGTCTGCCTTCTGGTTCAAGTATGACAGAAAAAGATCAGGAGAGAGTAATTCAAGTAATAGAAAATTCATTGATGCACGCGTAAGCTACTAGTAAAATAGTTGTAATATGATGGCTGATAGGGAGAACAATCAGTAAATTAACAAAAAGGACATTAGTGAATGAAAAAAATTGGATTGTTACTATTTTTAGCGATCGGGTTGGTATTTGCTGGCCGCTGGCTGGTTTTTGACGAACCGCCCAGAAAGGCCGATGTGATAATAGTTTTAGCAGGCGATCGTGGAGCTCGTACTGAGAAAGGGGTCGCTTTATGGCGGCAAGGCTATGCTCCTTATATTATGGTCTCAGGCGGTAATGTTTATCATAATACAAATATTGCTGATCTAATGACAGAGCATGCTATGGAGCTTGGGGTGCCTCGAGATAAAATTCTCGTAGAGTCTTTGGCTAATACCACATATCAGAACGCTATTTATACTAAGGACATGATGCAGAAAAATGGTTTTCATTCCGCGATTATCGTTTCTTCGGATTTTCATATGCGTAGAGTTTGGATGGCTTATCAAAAGGTTTTTAAGGGACAAGAGGTTGAACTCACTTATTGTCCTGTCCGAGATGCGGATTTTGACGTAAAAAAATGGTGGAGCAATAATCAAAGTATTATTCTGATGGTAACAGAGTATGTGAAATTAATTGGCTATTCCTTAGGGCGTGAAACTTAATCGGAAAAATCTCCTACGAGCGTAGAAAATAGGTTGAAAAAAACTACCCACGATATAACGTGAGTAGTTTTTTCAATTATTTTAACAATCTAAACTTATGAGATTGTGGATGCCAGCCTCTGTCACTAATAGATATTTCCTTACGGGGTATAGGACGACCATCCATATACAATTCGAAATCAATAAAACTAGCATCTTTAACTTGGAAATTTATCCCGTCCGAACCGCCAGTGGTAGCAAACCTGAACTGAATCTTATCATTTTCGTAGTCTATTTGACGTCCTCGAGAAGAGAAATGCGTGCTCTTATTATCTGAGGATTTAAACCAAGACCTTCCATGATCATTTGAGTTAACTTTGAAAGAATCTCCTCTTTCTAAGCTCTCCTCCTTAACGCGAAGAAACTGTCCATTTGTCCGAATTATACCAGAGAAATGATGCTCTTCACCGCGAGTTGTTGTCCAAATATGAAGACCATTTTCATCCTGCCAAATATAATATCCCTTTGCTCTGCTAATTTGAAATTGATCTGGTTTACCTTCTATATTTGCAGACCCTGACCAGGCAAAAACACTTCCTGTGAAGGACATAATAAACAGACCTAATAATGTTATAACTAACCATTTTTTCTTCATGCTACTTCTTACTCCCTTTATTTAGTAATTAACCAAGTAAAGAAAACTCCAACGCTCCCTATCACATCCTCTCTAGACTAATGTCACAAACGAACCAACATTTTCATGTATTCTCTCATTTTGGAGGTATTTCTATTATGAGGAAAAAGTATGACAAAGATATGACAGTACAATTCTTTTTCTCATGGTAATTCTAACCAAATGATTTAAAGGTTCAATCAACAAAACTCCTGTCAAATTTGTGATTCATTTAGCAGGAGTTTTATCTTATCACGGCAAATGTTAAAATATGGAAATGATACGTGTATTTCCTTGAAGAAAAAATTCATCATCTCTTTAATTTTCTAATAATATTATTAAACCTGTTCCTTTACTTTTGGCAGATGGAAGGAGGTCTAATCATTGTCAGTCATATCATATCAAGATTTTCCTAGATTGAAAAAGAGCCTTGTAGATAAGCAAGAACAAAATTCACTGAAACGCTACATCGATCGAAGGAGTGAACGAGAGCATATTGCTAGTAAACTTTCAACCCAAAGCCCTCTCGAGGTAGATACATCTTACCGAGTTGCGATTCGCAAAACACTCATCAATCCTCGAGATGGCCTGTCTATGAAGCGGATCATCGGTGAAAGTGACCTATTTCCCATTTCGTATCTGGAAGCGGGGTTGAAAGCTGGTAAGTCCGTGTGTAGAATTGAAATACGTGATTCTATCGGCAGGGTACTCGGGCATGGTACAGGATTTCTCGTTGCGCCTTCTTTGCTGCTTACAAACAATCACGTTTTGGACAACGAAGATGTAGCTCGATTCAGCCTTGCTCAATTTAACTGTGAAGTTGATCTCAACTTAATGCCGCGTCAGATGAAAAGCTTTCGTTTTGTACCGGAACGTTTGTTTATAACGGATGTGAAACTTGATTTCACATTAGTCGCATTAGAAACTGACTCTGCAGACGGAACGAAATTAAGCGAATTTGGCTTCTTACCATTACACATGGAAACAGGAAAAGCACTCTTAGGTGAATATGTCTCGATCATCCAGCATCCTTCAGGAGCACCCAAAGTAGTAGCGATTCGAGAGAATAGAATCACCGATATATTTGACGACTTTGTCAACTATACAACAGACACTATGCCAGGTTCGTCGGGTTCCCCGGTGTTTAATGATGAGTGGGTGACCATTGCTCTTCATCATACAGGCGTTCCTGACCCCGATGACAGCACCAAATACATTGCTAATGAAGGCATTCGTATCAGTAGCATTATGGAGTGTATTACCCTGCTGCGCCCCACACTACATGAAGAGCAGCAAGTACTACTTGATAGTATCTTTGCTAGTTCTGAGTTACCGTACATTGAAAGAAGTCAGATGATAATAGGGAACTTAGCTATTGACTGGTACGAAAGATCAACTGGTTATAACACTGCCTTTCTCGGCAACAAATATGCAATACCTCTCCCTGAGTTGCGATCTGATCTAAAGCAGGATATTGCCCTGCTAAAGAATGGTACAATGGTACTAGATTATACCCATTTTTCGATTCTTATGAGTAAATCGCGTCGCTTAGCGTATTATACGGCAGTCAATATTGATGGAGAGCACCTCGTTTCTGTTCCGCGTGCCCGCAAATGGTATTACGATCCTCGTCTTAATCGCAAATATCAATGTGGTCCTGAATTGTATGACAACAATGATATCGACCGGGGTCATCTTGTTCGTAGACGGGATCCAGTATGGGGAAAGCTTGCCAAAAAAGCCAACGAAGATACTTTCCATTTTACAAATTGCTCTCCCCAACATAAAAATTTTAATCAAATCACATGGCTAGATTTAGAAAACTATATTTTAATGAACACTGAGACTTTTAATCTTAAAGTGACCGTATTCACTGGACCGGTCTTTCGCACGGATGATATGCTATATCGCGGTGTTAAAATTCCCGCCGAGTTTTGGAAAATAGCGGTAATGGTTAAAGCCGACGGCAATCTGTCAGCAACAGCCTATTTGCAAACCCAAAAGAACCTTATTAGAGACTTGGAGTTTGCATTTGGCAGTTACAAAACGTACCAAGTAGCTGTCAGTAACATCGAAATTTTAACGGGACTTGACTTTGGTGATTTACGGAACCATGATCCTATTAGGAGTATTACAGAGGTTGCTGATGATACTGAATCCGCAATCGTTAAAGTTATCAACACTCCTTCAGACATTAGAATCTGACAATGGCAATTTATTTGAATTGTGGCCTTTGCAGAGCAGAATCATATGCCAGTCATTATGGTTGAAGAAATATATTAAGGTAGAAGCGACAGTTCTGTTGCTTCTACCTTAAATGCGTAATTGGATGATAGGAAAGAAAATAGGAAGTTTTTTTGATAATGGATAACTTAAGTTGATATTTAAATTCGTATTATGTTGAATCTTTCGAGGGGGGCCATCCTTGTGATTTGCTTAACCATAAAATACGTTATAGTCAGAATCCAAATTATCCACTGTCTTTACGCCGTTCAACAGAACATCCCAGAATTGATCACACCCGCTCCAACTGTTAGGTGAGTTATAGATCTCTACTGAGCACACATTGGGCAGGTTCCAGTCCATTTCTGTTATTGTTGGTACAGTGGAGTGGTTTACTAACAAAAGAGTAACGTCTGATTTTGTCAGTCCACCGATGATGGTTTTTAGGTCTCTTATGTCATCAAATCTGCCGTGCAGACGGATTAGTAGAATTGATTTTTTTACCTGTAGTTTTTGCTGAAACCTTTGGGCCCTTCGATCTATTTTTTCTTTAAACTCTGGGTAGTAAGACGATATATCTCCATTACAACACAAGGGAAAGTCGTGATAAGAATAACAATCAAAGACACTATCTTTAATGATATAATTTGCCTCGCAAGGTCCAATTACCTCTAAGTTCTGATAATCCATAAAGCCTTGAAAACCACTATTTAAGACTTTGGATAAACATGATGCTGAATAAAATACAAACCAGTCAAGTGGGCCGGAGAAAGTTCTGAGGTTGTGCCTAGCCATTTGGTAAGTTACTTGGCATGAGCCTCCTAAGCTAATAACCGTATCGTACTTTCTTTGGATATCGCTTAAATTCACTATTAAAACGCCTCTTTCTCAAAAACTGTATAGTAGGTATATTATAGTTTATTAATCTATAATGGCGTATGTTCATTGAAAAGAAGCAAAGGGGCGTTCTTTTTGTTTCTTGCTTAAAAGAATGATAGAATAATGCAAAAACAGGAGAATAATATGGCAAGATGTGCGAGGGAAAAGAGCGGCAGCGGGATCTGTCATATAATGCTGCTGAGTATGTTCACTACTGGTAAGAAAGAATTAAAAGAGCTCAGTGATCTAATAGCCTTTCCCATAAGAGAAAGGCTATTTTTGTTTATTATTCATATCTAATTAGCACAATGCTATTTAGAAAGCATCTCGTTAATTTTCTTTATATATTGATCTGGTACTGACATATTAGTAGTATTCAATTCCCAATCATGAGTTACAAAGTCGTGGTAACTTAGAATGTATGGATGAAGCTGATCAGCCCAAGCTTGATAAGAACCATTTATATGAATGTTGAATTCAGCAGGCAATAGCTTTATTTCTATTTTTTGATCTGCAAGAGCTAAGGAGAGTGCAAATTGATCTGTGTAATATTTGTGCTGTCCCAATTTACTCCATTGATCATTGGAAAAAAAGGTATCAGTAATTAAGTTTGCATAGTACAGCCAGGCATTTCTTAACTCTTTGACATATTTTTTTGGAATAAAGAGAACCGCACTATTAGCATGAATTTTCTTTTCATCATCTGGCATTGGCAGGTTAAAGCAGTTATATAAATATCGCCATTCATGAATGTCAAGCGGATCCAACAATGAATCGCAGCGGCGGAAACTCTCGGATGATATTTCTGAGGTGAAATCCCGTGTAACAGCAGTATCGCAGTCTAATGCCACTAAAACATCATAATCTTCTTCGATTTCAAGCATTCTAATTTTGTTGCAGTGCCTTTGTAATTTTGGGTCATAAGGATTAACAATCTTTACCTGTACGCCCATAGTTGTTAAGATTTCATAAATTTTTTTATCTACATTATCAACGAAATTTGCTAATAATTTTGCCCCGGCTAAATTACCTCCAAACTTTTTTATCGTTTTAAATAAAGTAATTATTCTAAAGTGGAATGTTTCATTATTCTCCCCAACACAAGTAATTAATAACTTTGTCAAAATCTTACCTCCCCGGATTGACAATGTAACTAGGGACAATATTTTTTTAAAAAATAGATTTAACTTTAGTCACTATATATATGATAATATGCAACCCTCATGAAGAATATACTGGTGGACATTTGACTTTACGCACATATGAGAACAATGAAATTTCAAATAGTATTGTGAAGTAAATGAAAAGTGAAAAATGATAAACTGTAACAAAAGGAAGAAGCTTTTAATATCATATTTTGTAGTTCATTTTTCGCTGAAATAGGCACAGAAGCCTTGATATAGCTGCAATCGGAGTGTGAGAATTGACAATGAAGAGTCTTGAAATTGTGCTAAAGAGAGCGATTACCAGCATTCCATGAATAGAGGTGTTTTACGATAAAACTTTTGATTCTGAATCATTTTCCCACAATCTTCCCTCCCAATACTGGTGGGGTACTTAGGTATTTTCATCTTTACAATCAGCTGAGTAAATATTACGACATTACTTTATTATCTCAAAAATATACCCCAGAGGTGGAGAACGTTAATTACTCTGATACATTTAGAGAGTACAAAATCCCTACAAACGAGATTCAACATGAAATCGATAAAATGTTGATGAGTGAAGGTATCGGACCACGATTTTCAACCCATGCTGCTTTAAGTTGTTCATTAATTCATGAGCCTCCAACTTCATTCCTCGAGTATTTTAATCAGTTCTATGAAAGTAGTGATATTATCATTCATGATTCTCCTTTCATGCTTAAATATGATATATATTTTGGCTTGAAAAAGAAACCAAGAATTTACAACAGCCATAATCACGAATCAGAATTTGCTAAACATGTTTGGTATGGCAAGCGTTCGCATGAATATGTAAATTATGTTACACAGCTAGAAGAAATTCTAATTAAAAATGCTGCAATGGTTTTTGCAACGTCAGAGGAGGATCGAGAAAGCTTTTTAAAAGCCTTTTCCGTTGATAATCATAAAATTGGACTTTCACCAAATGGAATCAATCCTGAAGAATGGCACAAGAGGTTAACCAAGTCATTGACTAATCCAAAAGTAACAGCCTTTTTCATTGGAAGTATGCATGAACCGAATATAGAGATTGTAAAATTTATTGTTTATCAATTGGCTGAAAAATGCGAACACATCAATTTTATTATTGCTGGCCAATGTGGTATTGGATTTTCTAAAATAAATATTCCAAATTTAAAAATTTTAGGTGAAATTGATGACAAACAGAAATTAAAACTTTTTTCAGAGGTAGATATTGCCATTAATCCCGCATTTTTTGGTACAGGAACAAAAATTAAAACGTTAGAATTTCTGTCTGCTGGGATCCCATTAATATCAACGGACATAGGCGTAAAAGGAATAAATCTTGCCAAAGGAACACACTATTTCCATGCTACACATGAAAATTTCGCTTTGACATTAAACGAGGTTTCATCAGATAAAAAACGATTAGAATCAGTCGCCTATAATGGTCAAAAATATGTAAACCAACATTATTCTTGGGAAGGTATAGCTAAAATGATGAAAAAGCAGATCGATGCTTTGTATATGGGTACACCTAACGAATCGTAAACTTAACAAAAACAAAAAAAATGAAAGGCTTTGAAGAGCAAGAAAGGGGTTTAGTTTTATGGGACCTATTAAAAGTATTTATGAACTACTCTCAATTGTAGAAGGTATTGAAGGGTGGCTGTCCCCATGTGAACAAATTGCATTATTGCATTTACCTTCAATGGTTGATCACCTATCTGGATCGATAGTTGAAATCGGTTCATATAAAGGAAAGAGTACAACTGCATTAGCTCTTGGAAGTTCTTTACTAAGCACGAAGAAACGTCCGATCTATGCCATTGATCCATTTGTTGTGCCCCCTTATGATTTTTTTGAGGAGAATATAAAGAAGCATGAGCTAGGGGAATTTGTCATTCCGATAAAAAAACATAGTTTTGAAGCTTATGATGATTGTCCTGAATCCATTTCAGCGATATTTATAGACGGTGATCACGAGTATGCAAGTATCAAACATGACATTATTCATTATGTACCAAGAGTCTTGGTGGGGGGATTAATTGCTTTTCATGATTATTCCGAGTATTGGCCTGGAGTCATTAAAGCCGTAAATGAACTATGTAAAAAAACTGAATTTGAGTTTGTAACAATATATGACAATTTGTTGTTTATACGAAAACTGTAATTTAATTAGAACGTTAAGTTCTACAAATGAGTGACTATTTTAAAGAGGTGATGGTTACATGGATTGCACAATAGAACAATTATTTGAAACATTTCTACCGATATATAGAAAAGTAGAAATTTCAGAGCTTGTGGATAACCCGGGTTCTAGAAAATGCTTTATGACGAAGTTAAGAGAGATATGCGCCAAGGAAGAAATGAAAAGTACTTCGATTGTGACTTGCACAAATAAACCTCATTGCATTGATAATATATTTCAAAACTATCAAAACCAAGTTTGGGGGAAAAAAGAACTTATAATCATTTTAAACAGAGATGATATCGATATTTATAAGTGGGAAAAAAAGGCGGAGAGTTATAAAAATGTTTATATCTACCAAGTGCCGCAAGAGAAATCCTTAGGGTACTGTTACAATTTTTCTGTTGAAAAAGCTAATTATGATTATATTGCAACATTTGACGACGATGATTATTATGCCCCCAATTATTTAACGGACCTAATGCATGCGTTTTTATACACGGATGCTGATATAGTTGGCAAACTTACATATTATACTTACCTTGAAGAAAAACAGCTTCTTATACTTCGGAATCCTTTTCAAGAATATAGATACTTAGATGATAGGTTATCTTTCTTAGATGGAGGTAAGAAAATTATAAAAAGAAAAGTTTTCGACCAAGTTCAATTTCGAGATATCTCCAATCTAGAAGATGTATTTATGTCTCGAGATTGCATGAAAAAAGGGTTTAAAATATTTTCAACCGATAAATATAACATTACATACATGAGAAATGCTAATAAAGATTATCATACATGGAAAGAAAATGATGATAAAATATTATCGTGGGGATGTTCCATTATTGGCCAAACCAACGACTATAAAACAAGTGTAATCATCTAAAATACATCAATATAAAACAAGGAAAATCAATGAACGAAGTTGAAATGTAAGATATTATGGGTTTGTACAAAAATGGGAAAGCGGTTTCGATTATTTAAGTCCAGAACTGGAAAGCCGGAGGTGAATTCTAGTTGCAGGAGTTAATAAATGTAAGAGTACATGACTATTATTGGGATGAAGATCTTAGTTGTGCAGTAACAACACTGAAAATTCTATCTGAATTATTCTATACTGAGCTGCATTCGCAGGTCGTAGAAGCTGCATTTGGGTTAAATGCTGGCAGATTTGGTTCTCAGTGCGGTTTAGTTGAGGGAGCATTACTGTTTATCGGAAGCTATGGAAGCTATAGAAATATGAATAAAGAAAACATCACAGCCATATGTCATGAATTTTGTCGTAAGTTTCAAGCACATTTCGGCAGCCTATTATGTAATGAATTAAGAACCCAAGGGTTCAGCCCAGGTAACCCTCCACACCTTTGCGAAAATATCACTAAACAGGCTGTTGCTTTTTCTGCGCAATTCATAGTAGAAGAAATGGGAATGGCTTGCTAAATAGCTGGCTTTGATAATAGTAGAGATGGTGGGACGGGATAAGCTGTAATGAATTTCATAAGATTATATGATATACTATTGAACAAAGAAATATTCGTTGGTCGATGTTTTTAATAAGTTTTATTGGCAGCAATATAGTGAAAATAAGGTTTAATGAGAGAGAAGGGCGTATAAATGGATTGTGCACTAAATGATACACTCATTCATTCCATACAAGCTATCGGCAGAGAGTATTCAATCAAACGAATTGTTCTTTTTGGCTCTCGAGCAAGAGGTGACAACAAGTCAACTAGCGATATTGATCTTGCAGTGTACCCTTTGCCAGAATTTAAAAGTAAAGGATATTTCTCCAGTGAAATTGACGATCTTGCAACACTTTTCAAAATAGATGTAATATTTATAGATAATCATACCGATATAAAATTATTAGAAAATATAAAAAAAGAAGGTGTGGTTATATATGAGCGATTATAAGCAAAAATATGAAGACTACAAGAATGCATTGAACAGACTAAATGATGGGATTATGAAATTTGACCAGACAAATGATTTGTTACGGGATGGCTTAATTCAACGTTTTGAATTCACCTTTGAGCTTGCTTGGAAAGCATTGAAAGCTATTTTTGAAGAGGAAGGACTTACAGGTCTTAATTCTCCCAAAACAATATTTCGTGAAGCTTTCTCCGCAGGACTTATCGAAAAAGATGAATTGTGGCTTGCAATGTTAAGTGATAGGAACACAACTGCACATATCTACAATGAACAATTAGCAATTGAAATATGTAATAAAATTATCAAAGAATATGTATGTGAACTTGACCAATTAAAAGAACAGATTAAAATGAGAATGGGTATATGAGTGGAGAGTTTAAATGCTTACAAGAGCAGAATTTATGAGATACTTAGAAACGCGCTGTCATCATAGATAGTGTGTTTTTTATTATAGGCATAGCGGCTTTTGGCTGGTGGGTACGATGAGGTCAATGCATATCTAGTTGCTCATTGGTGAGACTATGAGCAGAAGATTTATTTACAATTCAACCTTCTAAGGTATGGGGGGATAAGATGAAGCGGATACCAATGTTCGAAGAGATGTATGACCTGCAATCAGCAGCTGATGCAACAGGCCGTGAATTCTGGTTTAATAACGTGGTTTTTTCTTATCAGTGGTGGTTATTAGTGGCCGTAACCTTTATTCCCTATATAGTCTGGTGGAAAATTGTTGACCGCAGAAGACTTTTCGAAATAACAACCTACGGACTACTCGTAGCGTTACTGAGCGGTTTACTCGATGCCATCGGTGTGGAAACGGATGCATGGGATTATAAATACGACCTTATCCCTTTGCTGGATGTGTTCATTGCCTATGATATAGCGGTATTGCCAGTCAGCTATATGGTTATTTATCAGTATTTTACAAAGTGGCAGCCATTCATTATTGCTCATATTATCCTTTCATTTGTATTTGCCTTTGGTGCGGAACCGCTTCTGATGTGGTTAGATATATATCAAATGATGCAATGGAAACACATATATTCTGTTCCAGGATACTTCTTCCTTGCCATATTTCTTCGTTGGGTAATGGGGAGATTGATGAAAAAGAACCAATCTCTATAAGGAGAAACCAGTCAGGTACGAGTTTTTTTCAAATTTAGATTTATTCAAAAATACAACGTTCTAAAAACAGACGTTGTATTTTTTGTTAAACAATATAAAACAAGGAAAATCAATGAACGAAGTTGAAATGTAACAGTTATAACTGCACCAAAATCTTGTGAAAGCAGAAGATGAAGAAGACTAAAGAAATGAACATGTTTTGAATAATAAAAGGTGGATGTATTCATGAATATAGATATTACAAAAGAAAGAGTAACTAGGATATTCAAATATTTAGAAGCGTTGTATCAGCATCGTAACCCGGTGAAAAGGCAGATCTCTGAGCAGCCTTGGGTACTTTGGTTAGATAGTCTTACAGACCATCCGGACATTAAGTTTTCTCGAAGCTATTCCACTGACGAACAAAAATCGTCTATCATTAAGGTGAAGCGTCCAACGGTTTCCGTTGCCCCAGAGCCGCCTCATCATCTGAGGAATTGGATAAAAAATGGGTGGCAGGACCCTTTCAAGGAAGTAGAAATTCTTGAATCCATCAATTTACCCAGTGGTGAAGATACGATTACCATTTTTTTTATTGATGATAAAGAACGTATAGAACAGGTAGCAGAATGGACTTGCCGACGTAATGTATGGGCGGCAGCGGAATGCCCAGCTCGTGAAGCAATGAAGGTATATGAGCGAATTTATGATTTATATGTTCTTCTTCAGAAGGAGTCTGAAAAATATCGGATTGTCTTAGGGGATGGTATTCTCAATTGGCGACAGCCAGAGGGAGGAATTCATCATCCTATTTTATTGCAAAAATTAGAATTGGAATTTGACTCTGCAAATACTGAGTTTTCATTTGAAGAAACGAATGACGCTCCAGAATTATACAGCGCGCTTTTTGCCTCATTGGAAGATATAGATGGAAAATTATTAGCTTACCACCGTGATGACATTGAAAACAAAAATTACAGTCCTTTGGGAGAAGAAGCAACAGATTCATTTTTCAAGAGATTTATTAGTCAATTGTCTGTTCATGGTGAATTTATCATGAAGGACAATGTGGAAGGAGAGCTTGATTCACCACGTATATTTAGAAGGCCCTGTATCTTTCTTCAAGACCGTAGTGGTGGCCTGCTGGTTACGATTCAGTCCATTATTGAACATATCCAACAAAATACTGAATTACCTGGTTCTTTGCAAAGTATTGTTGGTATTAGTCAACCCAATAAAGAGGATGCATCTGTACAAAGCAGTCAACTACAGTATCATGAACCAGATAACATTTACTTTGGAAAACCAGCCAACATAGAGCAAATCAAGGTTGCTGAAGTTCTAGATCATAATTTTGGAGTTTTGGTCCAAGGACCTCCTGGAACTGGTAAAACTCATACGATCGCTAATTTATTGGGTCATTTGTTGACACAAGGCAAAACCGTATTAGTAACAAGTCATACAACCAAAGCTCTACGGGTATTGCGGGAAAAAGTAGCGAAAGAATTACAACCATTATGTGTCAGTGTTCTTGATCGTGATAGCCAAAGTCAGGAAGAAATGAAAAACTCAATTGAAAGCATAGTTTCAGAACTATCTACCATCAATGAAAACGAATATATCCGTAAAACTGATGATTTGCAGATAAGAAGAGACTGGATTATTAAGCGTATAAAAGATCTCCAGAAAAACCTAATTGATGCGAGATCTATCGAATTTCAAAGCATCGTAATTGCCGGAAAAGAGTATTCGCCCAAAGATGCAATTCAGATTGTTTTGTCGGGAAGAAATAGTAATGATTGGATACCGGGAACGATTGAGCCTTTTTCGCCTGTTCCATTGTCCATTGAAGAATGCAATAAGTTATATGAATATACCTATACACTTTCTGCTGAAAATGTATCAGTTATTGCCACAGCTTTACCTTCTTTAGAATGCTTACCTTTTGAAGATGATGTTGCCTTATGGATGGAACAAGAGCGGGAACTTCTCCATATGGACTATCATACCGGCGAAGAATATTGGAATGATATTCCCTCGGATTTTGAAGATGGCTATTATCTAAAACTTCATGAATTGAACCAGACACTTTCCTCTGCTGTTGAAGAAATAGGTGAAGTAGCTGATTGGCATAAAGCAATACTGCAGGCTGGTTGGAAAGGAAAGGCCCATCGGCAAGTGTGGGATCAGCTTGTGAGTGATGCAGATCAATACGTAACGAAGCATGCTCTTTTCAAAACGCAAATATATAAATACCAACCCCTCTTTACTGCAAAGCTTGAATTTCACCAGCATATGAATGTTGTAAATGAAATCATTGCTCATCTTGAAAGCGGTGGTACACTAGGGAGATTGACCCTAATCATACACCCTTCCTGGTCAACGTTTCGCAAGAATGTAACTGTAAATAACAAAATGATTAGTACTCTTGATGAGTTTCAATTCATTAGAGAATATATGATACTTCAACAGGATCGATTGAATTTAATACAACGTTGGAATGGATGCATGAGTGATTGCAGAGGCTTACTTCTACAGTCTGAGGAAAATATTCAGGAAATCCTTCCTCAAATTTATCCTGTCATTTTACAGAGGCTAAATTGGTATGATCAAATATGGAGAAATCACCAGGAAAAACTTATAGAAGTGGGCTTGTCATGGGAGTTACTCTTGACAAAACAACCCATGGTAACAGGACAATCAGCTGAATTTATTCGACTATTTCAAACCATTTGCGGTCCGTTGAAAGAGTGTCTTACTTCTCGTTCGAATCGATATCGTCTAGAAGAAATACAGCGATCGTTATCAAAAGTTGAGGCATATATAGAGTGCTATTGTCATAGTAAGTACGCCGGTATTGCAATCGCTCTTCGTACCGCGATTCGGAATCGCGATGTACCTGAATATCGACTTGCTATTGCTAATTTGCATCATACCATTGCTATGAGTGAGATAGTCTTGCAACGACAAGTACTATTGGATAAATTGGCTGTTTACGCCCAGGAATGGGCAACGCAGATGCAAGAATTTAATAAGAAGCATGTTGCTTCTCAGCCGCCAGGTAATGTGGAAGATGCCTGGCTTTGGAAGCAGCTACATCAAGAACTATCAGCACGGGCCAGTTTGTCCTTGGACAAAATGCAAGAAGAATTGGACTTGCTAACAACTGATTTGTATGCAATCACAAATCAGTTCATTTCAAATCGTGCTTGGCTGCATCAAAAACGAAGAGTCAAATTGAATCAGCAACAGGCATTAGTTGGTTATCTGGATGTTACGAAGAGAATTGGGCGCGGCACTGGTAAGCGTGTTCCAGAGCTGCAAAAAGAAGCAAGACGGTTGATGTCAGAGTGCCGTTCGGCAGTCCCTGTTTGGATTATGCCATTAACAAGAGTCGCTGAAACCTTTAGCCCAACGCAGACACAATTTGACGTTGTCATCATTGATGAAGCAAGTCAGTGTGATTTAATGGGATTGCTTGCGCTGTATCTTGGTAAAAAAGTTGTTGTAGTGGGTGACCATGAACAAGTAAGTCCATTATCAGTTGGTCAAAATAGCACGATTATAGATAGCCTGATTAGCCAATTTTTGCAAGGAATACCCAATGCTATTCTTTACGATGGCAAAGCATCCATATATGATCTTGCCCGTCAAAGTTTCGGAGGGATTCTTTGTCTTACAGAACATTTTCGCTGCGTTCCAGAAATCATTCATTTCAGCAATAAGCTTTGCTATAATATGGGGCTAAAACCTTTGCGAGAATCAAATTCTTCCTATCTAAAACCAGCGACGATTTCTTATCGAGTCACAGGAGCCTCGAAAGATGGAAAAATAAATGAACAAGAAGCAATAACGATTGCCTCGTTGATAGTTGCCGCTTGTAAGCTGTCTGTATATAAAAACAAAACGATAGGAGTCATCACCCTATTAGGGGATGAGCAGGCTCTGTTAATCGACCAACATTTGCGAAAACATCTTACTGATGATGAATATACCAAAAGACACATTATTTGTGGTAATCCAGCTCATTTCCAAGGCGATGAACGAGATGTAATCTTCTTATCTCTTGTAGATTCTACGGATAATCCGCCACTAGCTATGAGGGCAGACGGGGCAGATGGGATGTATAAAAAAAGATACAATGTTGCAGCTAGCCGCGCCTGTGAACAAATGTGGGTTGTCCATTCTCTGGATGTAAACATTGATTTAAAACCAGGGGATATTCGACGAGAATTGATTGAACATGTTGAAAATCCATTTCGGACTGAAAGAGAATTAGAAAGTTTAGCAAATGCAACAGAATCACCTTTTGAAGAAGAAGTATTAAAGAATTTAGTTCATAAGGGGTATACAGTAGTTCCTCAATGGAAGGTTGGCTATTACCGAATTGATATGGTTGCGACTTGTGGCGATAAAAAAGTGGCTATCGAATGTGATGGAGAAAAGTACCACGCCCTTGATAAGTTAGCAGAAGATATGGCACGGCAAGCAGTATTAGAAAGGCTAGGATGGAGATTCATCCGTATTCGCGGAAGTCAGTACTATTTAGCCCCTGAAAAAACCATGGAAGCCGTCTTGGCACGATTGAATGAACTCGAAGTATTTCCTAATCATGTGGAGAAAGAAGCAGATATCTCTCAAGATAGTGAGATCGTTCAGAGCGTTATCCGAGATGCTGATTTATTGCGCATCACCTGGTCCGGTGATGGAGGAGTCTCACCGATTGAGGTAATAGAGCCAATTGAACCCAGAGAAATTCCAGAAGCTGCTCCTGCTAAAGAATTAATGGCAACTAAGGTATCGGAAGGGCTAATGCTTCTTCTTACATCAGGAAAACAAGATAATGAGCAATGGATTAAAAAACAAGGGCATAAGAACTGGGATCGACTTGCTGCATGGGGTGCAGAGAATGGGAAACTCAATTCAAAATATATTCTTTTTGCACAAAGGCTTAGTAAGAGCGTAATGAATGTAAGTGAGATTACATTTTATCAGGCTGCCAAAGGTAGGCAAATGATGGAGAAGTGTATTCTCCAAGGATTTTTAAAAATTGAAATATAGTCTTAAAATTTATCTTTAATGAGGTAATCCTGAGTCTGAAGGTTAGGCAAGGATAAAACTTCAATAATAGGTTCTTTGGAGGATATTATGACAACAATATTTCGACAGACACAGTTATATAAATTTTTACAATACTGTGAAGAGTACAGGACTGAAAAAGTCATATTAGATTGCGGTGCAGGAGGAGATTGCCCACCCTTGGCACTTTTTTACGAACATGGATATAAGACATTTGGTATTGAACTCGATGACATGCAATTGGATAAGGCAGGGATTTTTGCAAAAGAAAAAGGAATCGATCTAAAGATAAAAAAAGGTGACATGCGGAAAATTCCTTTTGAAGATGAATCCTTTGGTTGTGTATTTTCATATGGTGCCATTTTTCATATGACCAAGAAAGATATTTGCAGCGCTGTTGCTGAAATGAAAAGAGTCCTAAAGCCAGGAGGGCTATGCTTTGTTAATTTCCTTACGGTTAATGATTTCCGTTATAATACAGGCAGTAGAATAGGTGAAGGTGAATATCTGCAGGATGAAGAGGGTGAAACTGTCATACACTCCTATTATCAACTGGATGAAGGGGACAAACACTTTGACGATATGGAATTTGTATATAAAGAAAATAGAGTTTTAGAAAGGCTATATAAAGGTCATAAAATCCGCCAAGGCTATATCGATTACATCGTTCGCAAGAATTGAAGCAAACAGGGACCTCAATTCTGGCGCGAGGTGCGGATATCGTACAAAAGGAGAAATGAATTGAATAAGGAACTGATAGAAAAAATCTTAAAGTTTAGGGATGATCGTAATTGGAAGCAGTTTCATAATCCTAAAGATTTGGCAATATCCATTAACCTGGAGGCGGCTGAGTTGCTGGAAAATTTTCAATGGACAGGGAGTGATACCGACGCACCGGAAAAACTGGAAAACATTTCAGAGGAACTAGCTGATGTATTGATCTACTGCATCTATGGCAGATGTACTAGGACTAGATATAGATACAGTGATATTGAATAAGCTTTTGAAAAATGGCGAGAAATATAAAGTGAATAATTCCTATGGAAATAAAATGAAATACACAGAATTAGAAAGTTAGTCGAGTGGAATGTTGGCAGGTGCGATAGCAAGAAGTTGAAAAAAAGGAATGTCTCTATATGTCTAAATCAAAGCAAAGAGTGTTGGAAAAATATTTTTTCTAACACTCTTTGCTTTTTGTATTAGGAAAGTGTAGGAATTATGATATGCAATTCGCAATATTGGTAATCTATACCTTTTGGTAGAAGAATTAATCTTCAATATGGTTTATTCTATGGCATATGGGATTAATAGAAGAATTTCGAGATAAGAGAATCTTTAATATTATAGAATAAGAGAAAAAGAAGGAGGCAAGCAATGACCCGTGAATATGTAGATGAAAAAATCCGTAGTATCATCAACCAAGCCGAAGAACAAGAACAGATTGATAACCAAAATATCTACGAGAACATTACCATTAACGGCAGGTACTATGAATTTCAAGAGATGGATTTTTTTGAGGGCAAGTTAACAATCCATCTTCCCACTGCCTTTTTCGACATGCCGGCGGAAATGGCAAAGTTAAAATATCCTTCCAGCGATCGTCCGCAGATTATCAAAACGGAAGACACTGGCAGTATCAATATGACCTTTAACCTGATTCCTAATAATATCGGAGATGATCATATTCCAGAGGTCAAGGATGGTATTAAAACTATCCTCAAGAAATTGAATCCATCCTATCTATTCTACGAAGAAGGTATCGAAAGGATTGAGGGAAAACCCATCGGATTCTTTGAGTTTAAAAGTCCGACACTGGATGAACCCCTCTTTAATCTGATGTTCGTTGTTGAAATTGAGCATCACGTAATGATGGGAACCTTTAACTGTCCCTATCAGGAGTATCGAGAATGGCGGCAGATTGCTCGGCAGATGATGAACTCGGTTCGGGTGCAGGTTAAGCCTTTGCCTGATGCTTTGAACAATAGTGAAGTAGGAGGGCAAGCGCAATGAGTTTCTTAAACACCAAAGGTATCCATGACATCCATAGTGTTGTTTCTTTTACAAAATCTGCTTCTGAGCTGGGGCTTTTAGAAAAAGATGAAACAAAACTGCATAACTTCTTAGGAACTGCTATAGCAGCTGGTGCTCTAGAAACAGGTAAACTCAATATGGAGGATGTTACTAACATTGTTAGCACTCTTCAAGATAAAGACGTACTGCCCCTCCATATTGAGCAGCCTGAACAAGTAGTAACTCTGCTCCATGAGGCGCGGAACCTTGGCATGAATAGCACAAACCTAATAGAAAAAATTGCCGCAGTCCGTACCATGGCAAAGAAATTAGGGCTAGATCATTTGGGATCACGATCTTCCAATAAGTCGGATATTGGGGAAAATCAGGAAGATAATGGTTCACCAGCAGATGCAGGCAAAGCCATCACCTGGCACAAGCTGCACTTTTCTCCTTATAATTTTAAAGATATTCTAGAAGTCAAGATTACTCAAGGGATCAACGAACATGCCCGACTTTTCATCAGTGGCACCCTTACAGATGCAGAAAATCAGGAAAGTAAAGACTACGTGCAAATGACAGAGAAAGTTACTCCAGTATCCTTATACTATATCGATAATGCAGGAGCGGACAAGTGCCTCTTCAAAGGCATGGTGACCAACATTCGACAGCGAAAGATGGGTGGGCTAAAATACCTTGATATCGAAGCCGTCAGCTTTAGCTACCAACTGGATACAAAAAAACACAGCCGCTCCTTTCAGCGTCATCAAGAACCATACAGCTATGTCTTCCAGCGGGTCAATGACCTGGCTCGTGAATATGTAGATGGATTGACAGACGATGTACTTGCTGCCCAAGACAGTGAAGCCAATCAACAAACCAATCAATTGATCATTCAATATCAGGAGAGCGACTGGCAATTTTTAAAGCGTGTTGCTTCTTTTTTTAACATCGGCCTCACGCCGGATATCACCTTTGATACTCCAAAAATCTACTTTGGTCTGCCTCCGGAACCTCAGCAAGAAGAAGCGAATGATCAAGGTGGACAAAATGATAGCACTAAAAAGCAAGAACAGCAAGGGCCAGAGCTAAACGTATCAACGTACCAAATTCATCGCAATACAGCAAAGTATGCCGTATCCACCGAAAATAGTCGCAAGAATAAGGGCCTTACCTTTAGTGAGAACGACTTTACCTATTGCGAAGCCCAGTCGTTAGATCTTCTACAGCTAGGGCAAAAAGTAGCCTTCTTAGAAATGACATGGTATATTCAGGCAATCCATACCACCATGGAAAAAGGTGCTGTAAACAATACTTATACGTTGACAACCCAACAAGGCTTGATGCAGGACGATTTATATAATACCAATCTAGCGGGAGTATCCCTGCAAAATGGTGTCGTCAAAGAAGTAGTAAAAGATGAGGTTAGGGTTCACATCACCGACATTGATGAAGAATGGGATGATGGGGCAACTTGGTTCTTTCCTTATACCACCATCTATTCCTCTCCAGACGGCAGCGGATGGTACTGCATGCCAGAAATCGGGGATAATGTGCGTATCTATTTTTCCAATAACAAAGAAGTCGAAGCCGTGGCAGCCAGCTCTGTCAATCTCTCCCCCTCCAAACGAGGTGCAAGGACCGATCCAGATACCAAAATTATTAGCACGGTGCATGGTAAACAAATCATTCTTACTCCTGGTGGCATTAGTATCATAGCCAATGGCAACCTCTTAATGACTTTGACAGATGATGGCGGTGTAAATATCAAAAGCGACAAAAAGATCATACTGGAAGCAAAGGAAGATATTAAAATCACGAGTAAAACTAGCAAGGTTCTTGTAACTGGCAAAAATGAGATTAATCTCAGCCAAGGCGGTGGAACCATTAGCATTAAAGAGAATATTAAGATTAGCGGCAATAAGGTGAAAATGCAGCCATGAACCAAGAAACCTTGTTACATACATTTATTACAAACCAAACTGTAGGCTGGTTGGAAGAAGATCTGCCCACTATGGAGAACGAGTTTCCAGCGAATCGAGAAAAAATGATCGTAAGCTTATCTGCCGCCATTAAAGAGGTATGTTGCCAAGCTCGCCAACAACAAGAGGCAGGAGCTAAAGGTTCCGCTGCCTATCTATGTATCTCTTTCCTTAGAACGAATATACTGGATGACATTTGGCAATACCGCCTTGACCTCTATGATGAAAAATTTCCTTTAGACCGAACAGAATGCTCGGGAATTTGGAATATGGAATTTGTTTGGGGAAATTTTACCAAACGTTTGACAGAACTAGCTGATGCAGTTCGTAGCGGGATCTATGTTAACAAAATTCGTCCCTTTAACATAAATGCCATTAAAATGACTATGGCAGAGAAGTATAACCTCGCTGCTATTGTCCTTACCCAAATGATCATTAAGGAAGCCATCCAAACACCCGAATATGCTGACATGGCTAAAGTAATTGACTTTACAATTATGATGGGAGAATATCAAGACCAATGTATAACTATTTATGAAGAGTCCTGGGATCAAGATGAGAATAGTTCAAACTAAGAAAGGATAATACATCATGCAATATTTCCGAATAAATCAAGATACTGATTACCTTAACGCACCTGTTATTTCTGATATCATCCAACAAATCGACCGACGGCATACTACGCGAGAACAAGCTCATAACATTGCCGAAATAACCATTTTTCAATTGGTTAGTAAAGAAGAGGATGATTTCATTGACCTGCTGTCACGGCAACTATTTCTGGTATCCGAACCCTTAAAAGAAGCTATCAGACTCTATATACCTAAGCTGACCTTCAAAATGGTGATACTAGCCAATCACGTGCAAAAACAACAAAGAACCTATTACCTACCTATCTTTGAACCCATAGACTGTCTGTCAGACAAAAGCATCATGACACCTGATAAAAGCGTTATCAAGAAATTGGTTTTAAAACCATCATTAATGGAGAAACATTCTCTCTTTCGTGTACAGCACAGCTATGAAACCATCATTATAGCTCGTTTAGATGCTGCTGAAAGCATATTGCGGCGGAATTTTCGCGGCATAAAATTAGATCGAATAGAACTGGAGTAAAATGAAAAAAGAAAAGGAGAAATATCATGGCAGATACCAAATATGTTGTAAGGGGAGCACAAGTAAAATGTAATAAGGGCAGCTCATCTACTAATCTCAACCTTCCTAAAAGCCACGGTGTATATATCAACGATAAACCCGTATTAAATGATAGTGATCGTGCAGCAGGCACCAACGTTATGCCCTTCGGCAGATGTAAAATACTTAAGGGGCCATGCTCTCCCTCACTGGCTTCCAAATGGGATAAAACTAAGCTAAATACCTTGATAAAAGGTCAACCAGCTTTAATGTCCAATTCCGTTCTTAGTTGTACTATTGGTGGAGCTATTAAAATAGAAAGCGATGGGCAATAAGGTGACAATCGTCATGACTCCTCATTTCTCTTTGCGAAAAATGAAGCAATCTTGTAACTAGCGGAAGCTCTTTTTTCTCTTAAGCACAAAAAGAGCTATATGCATTTCGTATAGATTCCGTCCAATGTAAATAAATCAATAGAGTGGTGATAAATTTAGATGACAGCAATCGGTTATGATAAAATAAAGTTAATAAGCCCATGGGAAATACAGTCTATCTATGAACTTTCCATAACGAAAACCCTTAATCATCACGCCGAACTTCGTTTTACTGCCTTGGTTTCTGAAGATGAAGGAAGGAAAGTCGGCTTGCAAGAAACAGTAGATGACCATATAAAAGTCTCTATTGAAGATGGCGATAATAAAAGCTGGCTGTTTAAAGGCCGTCTCAACGAAGTGGCTGTAGATATTTCAGGAGGAGTATATGTACTGCGAGCCTATTTTCTTTCGGAAACATCTCATCTTGACACAAAGAGAAAGAGCCGTTCCTTCCAGAATACTAACCTTACTTATGCTGATATAGTAACTCAAGTTCTTCAAGACTATTCGGGTAAAAGTTTTGAACTAACCGCTGATAAAACACTCATTAATGGTCCAATCATCCAGTATCAAGAAACTGACTGGCAATTCATCAAACGTATGGCTTCCTATCTGGAAACTGTCATTGTGCCGGATGTCATCCTAGATGATCAGATTTTTTCTTTTGGCTATCCCGCTGGTTCCGTTAAAACATTGCCAGAGGATATTGCCTACGCTACAGGTAAAGATATCAAAGCTTACTACGAAGCTGCGGGATATGATCCCGACATCATCGACAATGAATTTGCCTACTTTGAAGTAGATAGCTATGAACCACTGACTATCGGTGATGAAGTCACCTTTCAAAACTACCAGATGGTTGTCGGTGCCGTAACCATTGTACTAGAAAACGGATTATTGATCTATCATGCAAAACTGGTTCGTGAAATGACTGTCAGACAAAATCCGATCTACAATAAAGAAATACAGGGTGTTACTCTAGAAGGTACCGTCATTGATTTACAAGACCAATCCATAAGGGTGCATCTCTTTATTGACCAAGAACAAAATAAAGAGGAAGCTTACTGGTACCCTTTTTCGCCGCCAACTACGGACATGATGTATCTCATGCCCCAGATGGGGACAACAGCCAGCCTATATATACCTGGATTTAAGGAGCAGGCTGCCATCATTACAGGCAGTGCAAGGACTAACGGCGGAGACTGCAAAAAAACAAGCGACCCTAATACCCGTTACCTTGGCACTGAATACGGACAAGAACTTAAATTAGCACCCGGCGGTATCTATCTTACAGCTGGCAGGAATGATCTCATATTAAACTTTGACGATATAGAAGGCGTAACACTCTCCAGTCATAAACAAATGGTGCTGGAGGCAAAAGAGGATATACTTATTGACTCGCAGAAGAAAGTAATCCTTAGTGCTGCCAGTCAAATTTTCATGGAGACAGCGACTGCTAGTGTTTCCATGGAAAATGAGATGCATTTTATTGCTCCAAAGGTGTATATTGATTGTGTAGATAATGCCGAATATTCACCTGTTAAACAACCTGAACCGAAAAAAACAGAGCCGCTCATTATTAACAAAAAACAAGAAGTGGCTGGAATAAATTGGAGTGTTTTAGCGGTAGCGGGTGTTGCCACAATAGCAATTCGATAGTTTCATTTATCATTGGGGTGAATGTTGTGCGAAGAATTATTACGGTAAATAATTTAATTGTATGTAAAATTCAATATTTATTTCCCTATTAATATATTTTTTGTTGGATATTGATTTTAGAGCAAAGTTGTTATCAGCTTTTCTGTCAATTTTGTCGTTTCTGAATTTAAAAAAAATACTGTTCTACGATAGGCAAGGAGGACACCTAATGCTTTGGTATATAATCGGAACAATTACTACCTTAGCGGTCTGCTTCATTATGGCAATTTTACGTAGTGATTATGGAGTTCCAGAGTTGGTTGAAAGGATTATTGATATATCAGTAGGAATATATATATTTACGTGGGCAGGGAAATCCAATAAATAACTGATGGAGATATTATATATGTTTACATTATTGAGGTTTGGTAAATTGTTAGAAGCTGGAATAGCACTTTATAAGTCAAAGCAGTATTCCAGGGCAACCCAGCTAACCGATGAGGCATTAGCTATTGATTCACGGGATTTTACTGCTAATTTCTGGCGGGCGAGAATGGCAATTGCAGAAAAAAAAAATGATTTAGCAAAACAGCATATCACTATATGTAAGGAAATAAATAACAAGCTTGAGAAACCACTTATTGAGCCTTTAGAAATTCTAATGAAACGCTATAAAATAAATGAATATATCTCGGATAGAGAATTCGAAAAATGTGATAATGAAATTGATGAAAAATTGGAGCACTATCAACATTATCGCGAGTTTAATATATCCGATATATTAAAGCTCTTAAAATATGGAGTGATTTGGGTCATATTAAGTGTGCTTCTTCTATACTTAAATATATCTAGCTCAAGAGAAATGTTAGAGTTTATTTTCGGGTCTAGCTTTTTAGTGTGTCTAGTAGCATATTATTTGCGTAAACCTATATTGCCTCTAAACTTGTGGAAACAATGTACTTATATTTTGATTACGTGTAAAGAGCTTATGAAGAGGAAATCTTTTATTATCCTAATTGCTTCACTATTTCTAGCTATCAAAATAATGCTGTACACTGCAATACATTTTGGACACTATACAAAGCAGTTGGTTCCGTATTCTGGGATTATAATAGTGATGATTGCTCCTATTTATGAAGAAGTGTTATATAGAGGAATTTTGTATAGATTTTTTAAAAGATATAATAGGCTATTAGCTTACATAGTAGTATCTTTGCTGTTCTTTTTTATGCATGAAGATGCTAATACAATCCACTTTATTGCATCAATCATTCTCATTTGGGTGTATGACAAATATAAAACACTTATAGCACCTATAATAATACATTCATTTTGTAATTTGCTTCTTATAAATTATAAGTAATTTTTATTTTAATGTTGAAAGGAGCTTTTTATGGCTGGTATGGGAGAGTTTCGTAAATCCGAAGAAGAGTGTGAGCCTAGACTAATACGAGGTGATAATGTAACTTTATCTGATCCTCCATCACAACCTAAAAACATGTTAGCGGGTTCTCTATTATATAATGTAACCGATAATGCTCCCGTATCTTTAATGATAGCTAGTATTCTTGGTGTGGTTGCAGGAAAGGCTATTGTAGAACCAACACTTCTTAAAATTGCAACGGGAACGATTGTAGCCGATGGAGCAAATATTGCATTAAAACCAATTGAACACGAGTATTATAAAGATCCATATAATTCATATGCACTTGAAACAGAGCAGGAAAGAGACAAGCTTATAGAAGAACGTACTGAACATCCTCTTACATTTTTTTCTAAGAAGTTTCCTTTAGAAGTACCTTTTGCTATTAAGCAACTCATTAATGTTGGAATTGGTAAGTACGGTCCGAGTGTTGAAGACGCGATTAAGGACTCTACTAAGAAAGATGAGGAGATGGGGCCGAGGACTTGGAGGTAATAAGACGCAAAGGGAAGACTTAGCAAAGTAAATTGGAAATTTTTGCATATAATGGCTCAACAAGCAAAGGGATATTGCAAGTTGAGCCTTGAATTTTGGTTATTGCGAGCAGTACATCGAGTATTCTTATTTTGAATACCGGCTGAGAGAGTTGATATATGACGGTATCCTTGAAATTAAGGGCGCTCCTGCGGCAATGCGATTTTACAGCATCAGACGCAAACGGCGCACGGAAAGCGGACATCCAGCCCGTAAAGCATGAGTCTCCGCAAAAATGAGCAATTCCCATCTTGCAGGGGTAGTGGGAGCATCCGTGTCACCAGGGGCAAAGTAAAAGGTATTGCCAACCCGACAAAATCCACGTTAAGCTATTTTAGAACACCAAAAGCCGGTTTTCCTTGTCAATAGGAAAAACCGACTTTTGGCTAGGTAACAAAAAATATAATTTTAGGGTTTGTAAAGGGTAGTGGTAGCATCTGTGTCATGTACTGAAACAGTAACTTGTTGTAATATGAAAATATGATTATTTTTGAATTAACTGCATGATTTCAAAAAAGTATTTTGGTTCTTGAGTAGTATAAAGTTGATGCCATAAATCTAATACTTCAGGGGAAAACACATCAAGCTTTCTCAATATTTGCACTGTAAAATCAAGAGGTGCTATTCCTGAAGCCGTAACCAAGTTTCCATCAATTACTGTTGAGTCAGTCATATAGTAATTTTCACCAATATAATTTGGACATATTATTTTAAGAAATTCTAAGTCGTTGCTTGTATGATATCGTTGATCTAAGAGTCCTACTCTGGCAAGCCCAATAGTTGCGCCACATATTGCTCCGACTATTGTATTGTTTTTTAAACATTGTTCAGCTATTGATAAAACTGAATTATGAATCTGATCTGTCCATGTATTTCCACCCGGCAGAATTAGAGCTGCGGCATCATTAATATTGAACTCACCAATTTCAATATCTGGTACAACACTTAATCCTCCCATTGTAACAATCGTTTTTTTGGTATTACTCATGGTTACTATTTTTAATGGTTCTTGCTCTTTTTTGAAGTACCTTGCAGAGTGAATTTCTGCACTTAAGTAACCTATTTCCCAATCTGCCATAGTATCAAAAATATAAAGATACACAGTATTATTCATTTGTCACCCTTCTTTCTTGAAAATTAGGTAGTATTAAATTATACCACATCTCCCATAAGAATATTATTTTTATAGGAGAATGATCGCATTTGTGTTAATACTGCTGGAGAAATCACGCTAACGGTGAGTTGATTGATCTCCTTTCACCCATGGGTTTTGGAAAGCAGCAATATGAGAACAATAAAAGTATCACCAAGGTTATCCGATGATAACTGGTGGTACTTTTATATATATGCGAAGGAGGTACATAACTTTATTACAGCGGTTTTATTTTAATTTACATAGTAATGTTGATAGCAAAAAGCTGTTCCAATGACTTTGCAAAGAAACATATATAACACCAATGCAAGGGAAGAAATCAAGAAGACAAAATAAGGTTACAAAATGAACTAAGACTTCATATGATAATAGGAGGGACTTACTAATGCTCTGTGTGAATATTGCATAGGTTTTACGAATGTATTCTGGGAGTTAAGGGAGGTCGATGATTACTGCGTATTACACTGCTTATTTTGGTGCTGCTTTTCACTGCACCACATTGCTTGTACGAAGATAACTACGAAGTACCCGTGGAGTATGTAGCTCCCATAGAGGAAACCGTAGTTGCGGAGCCAGAGCCTCGATATCGTGAAGTTGTCATGGAAATCTCGTACTACACCGCAAATGATGAAGGTATGAATGGTCATGGAATTACCGCAAGTGGTACTAGGGTAAACGAGGGGCGCACAGTAGCAATGAGTTCTAGGTATGCCTTGGGAACTAGGATATGCATAGATGGACATTGGTATGTCAATGAGGATCGAGGTGGTTATATTGTAGGCGATAGGGTCGATGTATACGTTGCAGACAGGGAAAAGGCATTGAGACTCGGGAGGCAGAGGAAAACGGTGAAGATCGAGGAGGAATGACGATGAGAATTCACTGTGGTTGGACTGAAGAATGAACAGGATACAAGAATACTGCGACGTCTGCATAGAAATTTCTATGCAGACGATGAATTTGTGCACGGTATTACATTGTTACAAAGATTGTGCCTATGGAACATTTAAAAAATGATTATGCAAATTTTCCTCGGAGGCGTAATGTTAATGGAAGAGTCAGAAGAACAACGAAAGCAATCATTACGACAGCGATATTTATCCCAACCATATCACTTGCTAATCCGTAAAGAAAAGGAGATATCGCTCCTGAACCAATTGTTGCTGTATAAAAAATAGCAAATGCCTGCTTGCATTGTTCATCAGAAACCAATTCCGGAACACTGCCATACAATACCGATGAAGTACCATTTAATGCAACGCCCAGAATAGGTGAAAGCAGAAGGACAGGCTCTAAGGGAAGAAACAGTATTCCTAAAATACACAAGGTTGTAACCATCTCCGTAGTCACTACCGTTCGCAATATACCAAAATTCGTAGCCAATTTTCCACATATATATTTACCAACTGCACCTCCTGCAAATACAAGAGACAATGCTAAACCAATCAAACTAACCTGTGCACCTTTTTCTTGCAATAAGAATGGAAAAAAAGTAAGAAATCCCATTCGAGTTGCACTATCAATCACTCCGATCATCGACAAGGACCAAAAGGACTGATTTCCCTTCCACGCAAAACAGCCAAGTGCTGCTGTCTCTGTTTTTCCCTCATTCGTTGAAGAGTGTTGACGAATGTTTTTAGTAATTAGAAAAATGACAACCACACTAATCATACCAAGCATACCTAAGAATCGACTTGCAGTCATCCAGTCATATTGGGTAATTAGCAGGGCAGTCATGCCCGGTAATAGTAATTTACCAAAATCTCCAGCTACATTAAAAGTACTAAGAGCGGTTCTGCGTTCAGCTTTATCAGGATAAGCACTCGATATCAAGGAAGACGATAAGGGATGCTGAGTGCTTGAGCCTAACCCGCCAATTACTAATAAACAGCCAACCATTATTGGTGCTGCTGCCCAGCCGAGCATGAAAACGGCAGCACTGGTGAGAATCGTCCCAAGGAGCAGCAATTTAACTTCGCCCATACGGGAAGCTAAAAAACCTGCTGGTACCTGAAATCCTGCCAAGGAACCAGAAAACAATGTTTTTAGAAGACCAATTTCAGCGTACATTTTATTTAGAATCAATTTTACCCACAATTTTACACTTTTCCAAATTCTACCGCTTTTAACTTATTAAACGGTTAAAGACATAACTTTACGTTTAATGATGATGTATGAAAATATTAGTATAATTATTATGCTAAAACCAGTTATGAATTGAGTTATTAAGGAATAACGCAAATTGAAAATTATAATGGAACAAATGATGCCTTGAATGAACATATAAGTTGATGACATCAGCAAATGGGGAACTTTCAAGTCATGCACAATTACTTGAAACAAATGCAGACGATGAGCTTTAAAAATATTTT
>ENA-OFCE01000406-OFCE01000406.1-metagenomes-genome-assembly--contig:-NODE-406-length-29185-cov-23.375043_pt1 | contig 29185 bp, 30 predicted proteins | sample MGYA00153388_OFCE01 | MGnify analysis MGYA00153388 | reverse complement strand
GAATTGGGAATTGGGAATTGGGAATTGGGAATTGGGAATTGGGAATTGGGAATTTAAGAATAATATCAATAATTATTCAATTATTTAATCTAAAATCTAAAATCTAAAATCTAAAATTTTAAGCCCCCATCTTGCGAGGGGGGCTTGACACTTGTACAACTTAAATGTTAGGAATCAACTAATCTTCCGAGCCGTGTCTCTCACTGGCTTCTATGGACTTTTCAAAAGTCATTCGCTGTTCGGCATTTTTGAGAAAATAACCGCTAATCATAGCTGAGGCGAGCAATCTACCCAAATGTTCGCGACTGGTAGTGACTGTCACCCCGAAGTGTTCCGAAGGCAAATTACCCAAAAGTCCGACAATATTTCGCTCCATTACTTGAAACACTTCGTGAGAAGTCGGCTTAGACAACTGAGAAACAGTGTCGGGAGCCATTGACTGCACGTATTGCCATAATAAGTTGGCATTTTCTCCGTCTTCTTCAAAGAATTCTGGGGATTTATTAGATGAGTTGCTCACGAGTACCTCCGTTTCAGAGACAGCTTGTTATTTTAGACGCGGACGGTTAAATTAAATAACCATTATCCGATCGCTGCTGATATTTATTACTAAGTAATTACTAATGTAGCAGGACAGTCCCAGCAACCGAGTGGGCACAACCGAATTAAAGGCGGCGGTTTTTACGATTTTAGACTGGGGATTGGCGAGTGGGGGAGACCCGATCGCCAATCCCCAATTTACCTAGCTGGCTAGATAATCGTTGATATCTTGCTTGCGCTTGCGGAGTTTGGTCAAAGCTTCCCGTTCTATTTGCCGCACCCGTTCCCTACTGATGTTGAGACGATCGCCTATTTTTGCCAAGGTTAAGGTTTGTCCGTCTTCTAAACCAAACCGCAAGGCGAGGACTTCTCGCTGTTGCTCAGTCAGTTCCGCCATCAGGTGGTCTAAGTCAGTCCGCAGGGAAGCTTGCAGTGCAAAATCTTCCGGGGAAGTACCAGTATCTTCCAACAAATCGCCCAACTCTGTATCTTGATTGTCTCCCACGCGCAAGTCTAAGGAAAGCGGCAGCCGGGCGCGATCGAGATATTCGCGAATTTGTTTAGGAGTCAAATCTAACTCTGATGCCAATTCAGCAGCAGTAGCCGCGCGGCCTAGCTGTTGAGCTAACAGGCGCTGAGCTTTTTTAATTTTGTTGAGCTTTTCGGTAATGTGGATCGGTAAGCGGATGGTGCGACCTTTTTCGGCGATCGCCCGAGTAATTGCTTGACGAATCCACCAATAAGCATAAGTTGAAAATCTGTAACCCTTAGTCGGGTCAAATTTTTCTACTCCCCGCTGCATCCCGATCGTGCCTTCCTGAATTAGATCGAGCAAATCTACGTTGCGCTTGATGTATTTTTTGGCAACAGACACTACCAGGCGGAGATTGGCTTCTACCATTTGGCGCTTTGCCCTTTCCCCGTGCTGGATCGTCCGCTGCAACTGTACCTCAGACAGCCCGACTGTCTGTGCCCATTCAGCCGCCGTCGGGTCGCGGCCTAACTCTTCGGCTAAAATATTTTTTTCCTGATGCAGTGAGGTTGTGCGCTGTACCTGTTTCCCATAGAGTATTTCTTGCTCATGGGTCAATAGGGGAACGCGGCCTATCTCCCGCAAGTAAGCGCGAACAGAATCTGTATCTGAGGACTTAAGAGTTTTCATGAGCTTTTCCCGCTGAGGATCTTTGCCTCTAAAGGTTTGCGGTAGTCGCAAACCCCTAGCTTTAGGTGGGGAAAGTGGGCGGGGACTTGCGCTTTCCTTTCGTTTAAAGAGGCTTCGTTTATGGTAACTAGCTGCTACTCCCAGTCAGCACCGTCTCAGGTTAGGTTTTGGTTGGGGGGTGCACGATGCTACGTTATGTTAAGAATTCTAACATTTCTGAGAGCAGTTGACTACACTTCTTCATATTTATTTCATGCAAGTCTGCACTGCACTGTCTGAGAGTACCCGTAAACTAGCTTCACAGTTGCATCATGTTAAACAAAATCGGGCAAATCTCAGAGGGGGAGAGGGGAAGAGGGGGAGATAGGGAGAGGGGGAGATGGGGAGAGCGGGAGATGGGGAGATGGGAGGAGATTTGATGTTTTTCCCACAGTGCAAGTGAAAAATACAAAAAATACAATTTAAATCCCCGACAGCTTGTCAATACTCTGGTTTTGAAGTTACAGATATTGATGAACTCGCCCTACAGATAATGACCAATGACTAATGACTAATGACTAATGACTAATGACTTCTTTGCCGTTGAGCTTCGTACAAGATCAGGGCTGCGGCGATCGACACATTTAAAGATTCTACACTGCGGCTCAGGGGGATTTGGATTTGTCGATCGGCTAAACTTCTCAATTCTTCCGACAATCCAGAACCTTCGTTGCCTAAAACTATCAGAGTCGGCACTCGCAAATCTACTTCCCAATAAGTTAAACTCGCGTCGGCGACGGTTGCTAAGATTTGCATTCCCCGATTTTTATACCGGGAGACTTCGGCGGTTAAATCTGGAGTTACTGCCATTGGTAGTTTAAACCAAGCTCCTGCCGAGGCGCGCAGCAGCTTGGGATGGTCTAAATCAGCGCTGTCTGCACTTACTAACAAACCGTCGGCATTAGCAGCCGCAGCCGTGCGGACGATCGCCCCTAAGTTACCTGGATCTTGGATTGTTTCTAAGGCTATTCCTAGAGTTGAGATTTCTGTCGGTGGGGTGGCGATGCGGGGTGCGGTGGCGATAATCCCGTCTGGTTGAACTGTAGTGGCGATCGACTCTAAGACTTTCGAGCTGACTAATTCGGTGCGATCGGCTAAACTACAAATTTGCTCCCACAGTCGATCGTGTTGCTCAACCCATTCTGGAGTAGCACAAACCGTTTCTAGCGGATATTTTGCCACAGAAGCTTCTTCCAGCAAATGCGTCCCTTCGAGTAAAAATAACTGTTGTTCCCTGCGTCCCTTCGAGCTGTGCAGCTTGCGGATTTCTTTGACTAAGGGGTTTTGAATACTTGTCAGCATTGTTTAATTCAGCAGAGTGAATGGGGTTATTTCCTGTATCGGGTTAACCCCAAACTACCTTCTGCCTTTGGAATGCGGAACCCGGGACTTGAACCCGGAAGGCTTGCACCACATGAACCTGAATCATGCGCGTCTACCAATTCCGCCAGTTCCGCATTTGTGACGAATCACTACTATCGGGTATGTTCGCCAGTTTGTCAAGTGTTTTGGGCGATCGAAGTTTTAGGCTGCTAATTTTGCTGCTGGTTTTGCGGTGCGGGGCGATCGTACAACACAATCTAGTCAAACAGTATTTTGAGCAGACGGAACGCTTGACAAGAGAGAATTACTGCTGAATAATTTCAACTATCTTAGCGATCGCTTCGTTTAACTTCTCAGGTTTAAGCTTACCAGCTTTATAAAGTATAATTTCTCGGTCAGCGGTAAACAAGCGATTAGGTCTAATGTTGCTAGTTTGGTTAAGTCCGCCCTCGCTAAAATCACTACTTTGAACGGTAATAGCATAGCGATCGGCGATCGCGAGTGCTAGTAATCTGACAAAGAATTAGATCGTCTCCTGCTAAAGTTGCTATGACTAAAGCCGGTCGGCGCTTGGCTTGTGTTAAATCTGAAAATGGGAAAGGAACAACTATCACATCACCTTTTACAAATTCTGCCATGCTTCATCCTCCTCTAATCTTAACCAGTCTTTTTCCAAAGAAGATTCACTCAGCAGGCTTGCTTCTAACTTATCTTTATCATATTTTGCTTTGAGGAATTGCAGAAAATCCCAAACTTCTTCTAATATAAATTCTGGAATACTCTCCACTTCTTTAAGGAGCAATTCTTTAGCATTCATGTCATTTACCTCTAAAGACATAGTAACTATTAATCTATGATAGCATCCTTTTTCTAGACTCTGAAACATTAGGCTTTGCAGACAGTAAGCATTAACAGATCGAATTTATTCTGAAATGGGCATCCGCCCCGCACCAAAATACTATTTAGATGCGGGATAGCTTACTTTAAAAAAAACGGGCAATTTAATCAGCCAAATCTGGGAAAACCTCGCGCACAGCCGGATGCACCAATCGGTGATTCTGCACGTTCAATCCCTTCGCCAAACTCGGATTAATTTCCAATGCTTTAATACCGTGATTTGCCAATTGCAAAACATAAGGCAAAGTGCTGTTATTCAAAGCCTGAGTCGCAGTCCAAGGCACGGCACCCGGCATATTTGGTACGCCGTAATGCAACACTCCTTCCTCAACATAGGTAGGATTTGTGTGAGAAGTTACTCGCAAAGTTTCGACGCAACCGCCTTGATCGACTGCTACGTCAACAATTACAGAACCGGGGTGCATTTTGGCAACAAATTCGCGAGAAACCAGAATTGGAGCTTTTTTCCCCAACACCAAAACTGCACCGATTAACAAATCAGCATCTGGGATAACTGCTTCAATTTGTAAAGGACTGCTGTAGAGGTATTCTACTCGGGAACCGAACAGAGTTTCTAGATAAGCGAGTCGATCGACACTTACATCCAAAATCTGCACTCTCGCGCCCATTCCTACGGCAATACGCGCTGCTTCCGTACCGACGATTCCGCCGCCCAAAATCACAACTTTGCCCGGTCTTACCCCTGGTACACCGCCCAAAAGTACGCCCCGGCCACCTTGCTGACGTTCCAAAAACCGAGCTCCGAACTGCACGGCCAAACGCCCTGCAATAATGCTCATCGGCGTTAGTAGTGGCAATTTCCTGTCTGGGAGTTCGACGGTTTCGTAGGCGATTGCTTGGACTCCGCTGTTGATTAAATGCTCGGTTAATGCGCGATCGGCTGCCAAGTGCAAATATGTAAATAGCAACTGCTCTTTTTGAATCAGGGGATATTCAGCAGGTAATGGTTCCTTAACTTTAACAATTAGTTGTCGATTCCAGACATCAGCAGGCTTTGAGACAATCTTCGCCCCTGCTTGAATGTAGTCTTCGTCTGTGAAACCGGCCCCCGTACCGGCATTCGTTTCGACAAAAACTGTGTGGCCTTTGTCCGAACAAGCCCGGACACTTGTGGGGCTGAGTCCAACTCGAAACTCTAAATCTTTGATTTCCTTGGGGACGCCTATTTCCATCTATAACCTCAAATTTTAGCCATACTTCGATCGCAATCTAACCTAAAAACCATCCCCACCGGGACAATACCATTGTTGATTTTAGATTTTGCGATCGAACTCAGCTATGCAAACAATTTTTTGATTTTCAGCCATTGGGATCGCAATTTCCAAAATTTGTCATTTTCCATAAGGTCGATCGACCTTTTAGCCTGCTCTAACTCTAACTCAAGTTGTTGCAACTGAAGATGCGAACTCTCCAAGTCTGACTGAGCATCTTGCAACTGAACCCGCACTTCCTTTTCGCCGCTATTTTTCTTAATTGCAATATCGTGATACCCAAGAAACTGAAGCGCCAAAAACACGATTTCCCAGTTGTTTGCAATACAAAATTCATTAACCGCTTTCGCCACACCGTAAGGCATAATCTCGCATACCGACCAATTCGTATAATCGTTAAAAATCATCATCCCATCAGATTTTACCTTGGTATAACCTCGGTCGATATCTTTGCATACACCTTCATAATCATGGTCAGCATCGATATATATCCAGTCAAAATACTCATCGGGAAAACTGGCTAATATTGTAGATGAATCGCCTTCATGAAGCTCGATTGTCCCATTTTCTATTCCCTCTTGAAATATGATTTTTTGTTCCTGACTTACCTCGGCTTTAAATAAGTCGAAATTATAATCTATGAGATGCAGTTTTTTGGGCTTGGCAATAGAAATAATTTTTTCAGCAAATCTTCCATATTGAGTTCCCACTTCAGCAACAACACTATTTTTAGGCAGATATTCTAACATTTTGGCCCGACTTTCAACCAAGCGGCAATTCTTGACATGACTATCTTGAAGGATTGGGGAAGAAATCAGGAACGAATTATCATTAAAGTTGCTCCATTTTTCGTTATCCCAGTCCTTAGTAGCTTCTAAAAAATTTTGTTTGTATTTGATAAAGTCAAACATAGCATTTTGAGGGTTAATGAACTACAACTATTGCAAAAATGACGAAAAACTATTTTGTAGTAAGGACTTCAGTCCTTTATTTCCAACAGGTTTGTAGTAAGGACTTCAGTCCGTTCTTTCCCAATCACCAGCAAGGACTAAAGTCCCTACTACAAGCCTGTGACATTTTTGCAAACTTAATCTGATAAAAATGGGTAAAAATCTCAACAAACAGCCCGGGACGGTATAAAGTAGATTGTGGTTGTAGAAATTTGCTTAAAAAAAAACTAACTTATAGAGAGTCTGCTGTCAATATATTCGATCGCTCACTTATAATTTAACAGGCTTGACTCGCCACCTATCTAAAAAATGCCACGCATACCCATCTTAACATTCGATCGCGGAACGCTCCTGTTGCACCCGCCACCAAAAGGCAGAGACTGGGTGGACTTTGCCACTTGGGACGATCGCGTCGAAAAATACCGCATCCGGGCAATTCACTACCGCCCGCTGGTAGAATGCCTCCAAGCCGAGTGCATTCAATTCACCGACGAAGCCAGGGGATACGAATTACTCGAACTCGTACCCAGCGTCGAAATGCAGCCTTACCAGCATCAATCACAAGCCCTCGCAGCTTGGCAAGAAGCAGGAAGCCAAGGAGTTGTCGTGCTACCCACCGCTTCCGGCAAAACTTACCTAGCACAATTAGCGATGCAAGTCACAGGTCGCAGTACATTAATTGTAGTACCAACTCTCGATTTAATGCACCAGTGGTACGCTAATTTAAAAGCAGCTTTTCCCGAAATCGAAATCGGATTGTTGGGCGGAGGTTCGCGGGACAAAACGCCTATTTTAGTCGCGACCTACGACAGTGCAAGTATTCATGCAGAAACCTTGGGCAATAAATATGGGTTGCTAGTTTTCGACGAATGTCATCACTTACCCACCGACTTTTATCGAGTAATTTCCGAATATGCGATCGCCCCTTACCGACTCGGATTGACAGCAACACCCGATCGCACTGATGGACGCCACAGCGATTTACATTTCCTAATCGGCCCGACAGTATTTAGCAAAAGACCAGAAGACTTAGCAGGCGATGCCTTAGCCGAACACAAGATAGTCCAAATTATGGTAAAACTGTCAAAAGAAGAAGGCGATCGCTACAGCGAATTAATCAACATTCGCAACGACTTCTTGAAACAGTCTAACATCAAAATATCCAGCCTCGAAGGATGGAAACACTTTATCATGGCAAGCGCGCGATCGCCTTTAGGAAGGCGCGCCATGCTAGCCCACCGCCAAGCCAAAGAAATCGCCCTTTGTACTGAGGGAAAACTGGGAATATTAGCCAAACTACTAGCCGAACATAATCCTCATCGTACCCTAATTTTCACCGGTGACAACGCCACAGTTTACCGAATTTCCCAAGAATTCCTAATCCCCACAATTACCCACCAAACCCCAGTCAAAGAACGCCACGAAATCCTCGATCGCTTTCGCAGTGGCGAATACAAAACCCTCGTCGCCTCCCACGTTCTCAACGAAGGAGTTGACGTACCCGACGCCAGAATTGCGATCATCTTATCAGGCACCGGCAGCGAACGCGAATACATCCAGCGATTAGGTCGAGTTCTCCGCAAAAGCAGCGATGTAAACAAACTAGCAATTCTCTACGAAGTCGTCACCGAAGACACCAGCGAAGAAAGAACATCCCAGCGCCGCCGAGGAGGAATGCAACCCTATAAACCCAAACCAGAAACACAAATAGAACCGCCAAAACCCGAATATCAGAAATTAGAAATTGTTCAACCGATACCCATTTATGGAGTCAACCGAGAAACAACCAAAAAAGCAGCAGAATTACCTGCAAAATGGGGCGAAGACGATGATGACATTCCCTGGTAACAAGCCTAAACTATCTCTGAACACTCTCTTTCTTTCTCTCTCTTCCCTTCGCGTTCTACCCTTCGGGAACCCCTGCGGGGAACGCGCCTTCGCGGTTCGTTAAAAATAAAAAACTATTAACAGATGCTACCAACTGATTTATTAAGTCACCGCCAAAACGGCGAATCAATCATCCCGCTACGCCTCAAGATAGATGCTAAAAACTTAGAAGCAGCTACCGAAATGATTGACTGCTTTCAAAGTGCGATCGGCAAAACCCAAGGCGAACTCGATGGACGCTTGCAAGAATTAGAAGGCGAAAGCCCCGACTATCGCCTCAAACGAGGATTAGCACACCTACTGAAAGGCGGTTTCAGCACCTTAGAAGTCATCAGTCCCCTAGAACCATCAGACTTGAGACAGCGGGTTTTTGCCTTGTCCGCGCGATCGACTCCCAGCATTCAGTCAACCCAATTAACCCTCGAAAAAGTAGCAGCAGAGCTCAGCCAAGATTTAAATAGAGAAGTATTTACTCACGAAATCAGTACAGGTTTATACGCCGATTTAAACGAAAACAAAATTCTCATCCAATTCGACGCACCCACACCCGAAAACCTGCTTCACAAATACAATCTTTCTCAAGTCCAAGGCATATTTTACCGAGCAAGTCAAGTCCAATTAACCGCCCACCGCAACGATCCCGGAGAATACAAACTCTTATTTCGCTATCTAAAGCTATTTCAATTAATGACCTACATAGAAGGCGATGCAGACCACGGTTTTACCCTCACAATAGACGGGCCTACAAGCTTATTCAAACCCAGCACCCGCTACGGTTTAGCCCTCGCCAAAATGCTACCCGCACTGCTGCACGTCACCAAATGGACTATGCACTCCACATTGCAAACCAAAGATGCTTTTAGTGGCATTTTGAAAACAGGTAAATTCACCCTAAATTCCGACTGCGGTTTAGTCAGTCACTATCCCCCAGGCAAGCCCTATGATAGTATGCTAGAAGCAGCATTTGCCGAGCGATGGGACAGCCTAAAAACCGAGTGGAAACTAGAACGAGAAGTTGACTTAATTCCGATTCCAGGAAGCGTCATGATTCCCGACTTTCGGTTAGTGCATCCCGACGGGCGAGTATTTATATTAGAAATAGTCGGCTACTGGCGGCCGGAGTATTTGCAAAAGAAATTTGCCCAAGTACACAAGTCTGGATGCGACAACTTGATTTTAGCTATTTCAGAACGGCTGAATTTGGAAAAAGCCGGAGTCAATGTAAAAGACGTGCCCGCAAAAGTAGTTTGGTTTAAAGATAAATTGTTGCCAAAATCAGTTCTAGAAGTCCTCGAATAATATGCTAATTCGCCCATAATTTGCGAACTTCCTTCTTTCTCTCTCTGCGCCCTCTGCGCCCTCTGCGGTTCAAAAAAATCCTCAAAATACGATCGCACATTCCAAGCTATACTAAAATGAGAACATCCCCGAATTCTTGCCACCGCATACTCTCACACCGATTAAACAATGGCAGACACAACTATTGTCGATAAAATCAAAAAGCTGTTAGCCCTCGCCACCTCATCCAATGAAAACGAATCCACTGCGGCGGCCGAAAAAGCTTCACTTTTGCTAGCACAGTACAATCTCAGCCTCGCCGATTTAGGGCCAAATTACCAAGAAGAGATTGACGAAAACTCCGTTGAAACAACATCGAAATTTGTCACTTGGAAAATGATGCTGCTTTCGGGCATTGCGGAAGCTAACGGTTGCAATGCCATGCGAAACACTTATACTGGTAGTATGTTTTTGGTAGGAAGTTCTACAAACCTGATTGTTTGCAAACACCTGTACGAGTATTTGAGTTCCGCGATCGAAAAAAGGGCGAAATACCGCAAAGGAAGCGGGAGGGGGCTGGCTTATCTCAATGCTTTTCGAGTGGGCTGCGCGACGAGGTTGAGACAAAGATTGTTGGAACAAAAGCAGGAGATGGAAGAGTCAGGGATTCCGGGCTCCGGGGATGTGGCTGCTACTCCGGCGATTGTGGTGCGATCGATGTTTGAGAAAAATCAACAGGCGATCGAACAATATTTAGAAGGCCGAGGGGTTAAAATCAGAACGAGAACAGATTCTCAAGTCAGCAGCGAAGCCGGTTTTAATTCCGGGTATGAAGTGGGCGATAAAATTAGTTTGCACAAGCAAGTGCAGCCGCAAGGGGATATGAAACAACTTAATGAATCCCTGTGAGTTTAAATATAGTTAGCAATTCAACTTAATACTGTTAATCCTTATGCCCTACAGTTCTTTCACAACAATCGGTAAAGTCAAGGAAGCATTTAATCTAACCACTGTAGAAGCAGTTCGTTTTTTGCCTAACATTGACCCAATTTCCCCCTCTCAAACACTGACTGCTTTTTTAGAAGAAAGCCTGCCGTTAGCCTCATCTGCGAGCGAAAAAGCTCGTTCAGAAGGAATTATTTATCCTGTCTTGTTAGAAGCGAGACGAATTTTACAGCGACGAGTCAGTTTGTTTTCAGGAGAAGACTTCACAGTAGATGAATCAATGGGATTGAACGGAATGTGCGATTTTCTCTTTAGCCGTTCCGAAGAAATTCTAGAAATTGAAGCACCGGCAGTCATTATTGTGGAGGCCAAAAAATCCGATCTCAGAACAGGATTCGGACAATGTATTGCTGAAATGGTGGGAGCACAAAAATTCAACGAGGCTAAGAAAAAGCCGATTCCCATAATTTACGGTTCAGTCACCAATGGCACTCAGTGGCGATTTTTGAAACTAGAAGGGCAAATAGTAACAATTGATTTAATTGATTATCCACTGCCTCCTGTAGATCAAATTTTGGGTTTTTTGGTATGGATGGCACGGGAAATTTAGCTGATTTGATTACGAAGAAAAGTTAGCCCGTGGAGAAATTCAATGGTAGTAGCTTCATCTTGAGGGATATCACTATTGCATCTTCTATTAGATAGCGACACATCACAGGTTATGTTTGCTCCCTCACTAATTTCTCCTTCAATTCCTGACACTCTTTTGCTAGCGGTATGTCTAATTCTGTGGCGATGGAGAGGGCGCGATCGCAACATTCGTGAGCTAGAAGGCTATTCCCTAATTTTTGATAAACGGCAACTAAATTCCTAAAAGCGTAAGCTTCCCCAGAGCGATCACCGATTTTTTGAGAAATTTTCAATGCTCTGCACAAATATAGTTTCGCTTCAGAATATTGCTCAAGTTGGAATAAACCACATCCCAAATTGCACAAAGCGGTTGCTTGTCCACTCAAATAGCCTATTTCCTCTGCAATTACCAAATGCTGCTGATGGGATTCAATGGCTCGATCGTATTCACCTTGACAACTGTAAGCAATTCCTAGACCGCCAAAGGCATTACCTTCTCCTTTTCTGTCACCAATTCGTTTTGCCATCATCAACTGCTGCTGACGATAATCAATTGATTGAGCATAGTTTCCTTGAGAGAAGGAGACATTACTCAAACCTTCCATTGCATTCGCTTTCCCATGAAGGTCGCCAATTTCTTCTGTGATTGTTAAATGTTGCTCATGGTACTCTAATGCTTTAAAGAAGTCTCCACGGTCATAATAAATATTACCCAGATTTCCCATAGCTGTACCTTCCAGTTGTCGGTATCCAATCTTTCGTGCAATTTTTAGACTTTCTTTCAAATGGTCAGTTGCTTCAAAATATTTACCTAGAACCGTATAAATATTAGCCAAGCCTATTAGGGTTCCACCTTGTCCATGACTGTCTGAAATATCCTCAGAAATTTCTAAACTTTCTTGTAGATATTTAATCGCTTCATCATAGTCGCAAATATCTTTGTATACAAGCCCTAAATTCCTCAAACACGCTGCTTCTCCTTGCCTGTCTCCGATTTTTTTTACAATTTCTAAAGAGTGCTGTAAGCAATTGATAGCTTCGTTGTAATTGCTCATACCTTTATAAGCCAGGGCTATATTTGCCAAAGCCCATGCCTCACCTTTAGGATCTCTGGTGTTTCGTGCTAGTGTCAAACGCTGTTGATAATATTCAATGGCTTTCTCATATTCGCCAATACCAAGGTAAGAATTGCCTAATCCTGTTAAAATAATATTAATGAAGCTGCCTAATTCAAGCCAGTTAGAATCCCATATAAAATTACGGTTGTTAAATTTTTCGTTAAATTTTTCTAAAAGCCTATCGTATATATTGGCTTGTTCCTGATAGTACCCCCAAGTATTCAAATGATTATGTAATTGTTCTTTAGTAGGAGTATTGAGGCGAGTCAAAAGAATTTTCCCAGCTCTTTCCCATTCTTCCAATTCGCAGAGATGGTGAAACGTTTCCAAGTATCCCTTAACTTTCTCTAAATTGAAAGCATCCGGCTTCGGTTTGTACATCGTCAGCCAATTTTTAACCGCTCTGTACTGAGCGCGTTTATAAGGCGGCAGTTCCCTAAACTCCGGTGCTGCTAGATCAATTCCCAGGTTAGCCAGCATCCACTCTTCCGGTGGCATGATGTCAACTTCCAAACCATTTTGACTTTTAAAATCAAATTCAGCAAAATCACTGTTCATATTGTCCACTAGCTCGCTGTCAAATTTTTCAAATGCTCTAATGCTACACTGCGAATTAAATTGTGTTGTCGCAAGTGTATCTCATTGTCAATTAATTCTTCTTCTACCAAAAAGCGATCGCGCAACGCATCCAACGCTAACTCTTGCTTCTGGTCATCACAATCCCAATCTTCCAAATGACTCAGCCAAAACTCTTCCGGTACGGCACAGCGATACACAGAAGCTTCGCAAAGCAATCGATAGGCATTCAAAATATCATTTTTCAATCTCTCAAACGTCTTTTCCAGCCGGGATCGCACATTTTTTCGCAGTTCGCGAGTGTATCGATCCAGTCGCCAGTCGTCATCTGCTGATGCGGTTATTCCTTTGGTCTTAGCTTCCTCAATTGCTTTCTCCACTTCTTCAATTTCATGCCCATATTTATTCCAATAACCCGCCACGTTGCCATAAAAAGGCTGACTGCCAATTTCCCCAGCAATCACCCGCAAAGCCAATGGATGCCCCTCATAAGCAGCCCCGATTCGTTCTAAATAAGGTGTGTTTGGTGAATCTATATCAACCTCTAGTCCAGTTTTATCGAACAAGTCTAACTGTTCTAATGCTGTCAGTCCCCTCAATACCTGGTGATACCAAAAATTTTTATAACGAGCCGGAATTTGCTCTGGCAAATCCTGCGATGTTACGATGATCCGACTTTGACAAGATTCTACTGCCAAAAAACCTTCAAAAAATTTTGCCCACCACTCATCCTGAAAACCATTCCAGCCTGCTTCTTCATTTCCTTTTAAAATCAGTTCCAGAGAATCTATTACCACCAAATACTGACTTTCTCGCAATCGCTTGACCAATCGATTCAGTAAGCACTGTGTATCTTTGCGGTCATCTGGCGTAATGCGTTCTCCCCACTTTTCTAACCACCGAATCGCCACACTAGCAAAATCAGAAGCTTGCTGTTCATTTTCAAAATTCTCCTGATGAAACTTACGACCGTCGTCTTGCAACTCCACCATTAATCTTTCAGCTAAAGCCGTTTTACCAATTCCCGATATGCCAAGAAGAATTAACAGGCGACACGAACCATTAACTTTATCTGTGAGTTGAGCAATCAGATTTTTCCGGCCAACCCAAGCACCATCAAAAGCAAAAAACTCGGCTCTCGAATCAGCCTGAATTGGACTGTCATCAACAATTTCTTCCCATTTCTCTATGCCAACCGCTTTACAAATCTCGATAAAGGCATCTCGATCGATTGGTATGGCAGACCAAAAGCGCTTCAAGTTATACTCTTTAGCCCAGATATTAGCTTGTTTATTCCAACCCTTTTTTCTCCTAGCCCTATCTATAATTTTTAGTCCTTGTTCGGATGCTCTTAGAGTAGCTGCCATGCTGATTTTTTAACCTTCATTAACCATATTTAACTTATAACATCTGCCAATTTGTGGCGAGGCTCAATTTTGGCTCACTTTTGGATACAGCGCCAGAAGTACGTTGAAATTGAGCCGTCAAGCCTTTGCTGTTCAAGGAATATAGAGATGTGGGAAGTAATTAGACGATATCGACCTCTTCCCAATTCCAAGTCGCACTAAGGATAAAAAAAATGCACGAGTACAAACAATTGACATTGGCTGACGCAGTAATCGCAGAACTTCAAAAATTACTCTCTGAACCATTCCGCAGTATCGAACAAGCTGAAAAATCACGCCTAAAAATTCGTGCACTTCTGGAGTTGCAAGAATTCTTTAAGCTGGTGTGAAAATATTCCCGCTGTCACGCACCCTACGACGGATCTCTCGCATAGAGTGCGATCGCCCGCAAGCACTTAATCAATCAACTCCGCTTCTTCAAAAATCTGCCGAATAGTCAACTCCAAACCAGACAGCAACTCATCCACAATTAATGTATTATCCGTATAAACTTGACTCGAACCATCGGGAAAAAAACTTCTAATTAAGATAGCTTCTGGATCTACTACCCAAACTCGCGGAATACCCGCCGCCAAATAATCTTTCGCCTTCTCTTCAAATTCCTTCATACTTTGATCCGGCGAGATAATCTCAATTACCAGTTCAGGAATTGCCGGACAAGCTTCATTCCGCCGCCAACTTTTCGGTAAACGTTCATAGGAAATATACGTTAAATCTAGAACAGGTGCCCAATCTTTACCCTGACGTTTTAACAAAATTGCCCATTCTGGCAACACTCGCCCCTGTCCTTTACACCATGCACGAATTACGCGACACAAAGCAAACTGTAAAGTCGAATGAAAAAATTTAGGAGACATTTTAGGAACTGCTAGACCATCTACCAATTCATAATATACATCTCCGTCGGGCAAATCTAGAAATTCTGCTAAAGTGAGTTTAGTTCCTATGCCTACCATGACTCCTAGCCCTCTTGCTAATTAGTTGATAGATGTATTATATAAAATTTTCCAATTTTCCTAATACCCAGATATCCCACTTTTTAAAGAAGTCGGGTATCTACAGCAGATTCCACCTTCATCGAGTACACCCCCGCTCCCCGTAGGGACACGGCATTGCCGTGTCCCTACCGAAACCAGGAATACGCTGTAACAGCCCTCAAAAAACCCCAAACCCTTCATTTCAACCAAGCCCGATGAGCCATCAAAGCCGAAAACGGCTGCACTCCCCGCAACTGATTCGACAGCGGCAAATGACCCCTCGGCGCGCTCAAATCCCAAATAAATTCTTGCGGGTAGCGCGTCCAATTATTCCCCTTCTTCCAGCCAATTAGCGGCCACAACTTATCCCAATTCTTGCCCGAAGCCAGCCAAATTTCTCGCTGCACCGAAAATCCAAATCTGCCTTCGGAATGAACTTTCCATAGCGTATTAATTGTTTGCAAATCTGCTACGGGCAAACTTTCAACTTGCGTAAAATACAGCCACTTTCTCGCGGAAGCTGTTTCACCGACCAATTCACAAAGCTTGTCTAAAGTCAAGCGATCGGCTTCTTGAAATTCCTGTAACACCAATAATTGTTGTAGCGGAGTGTAATCAATGCTAGAGTCCGATCGCAGCGGCACAATTCCCGTGGGAAAATTCGCTTGCAAAAATGCCGTCGCTCTCGGAGAGTCAGCACTGTACAAAACTTGGTAAGCCTTACCCATTACCGCAGTCGGTGGCTCCGACTTGCGCTCTAATAAAAATTCCATCAATACATCCCAACCGGAATCTGCTATTTGTTGTTGTAGCAGTTGCAGTTGACTTTTTTCCGAACCCGATCGTAACTGAGAGCGGAATTCGGCTGTATCGGTCGCCGAGTCTAATGAAGAAGTAGAAATCGAGTCAGTCATAGAAACTATCAGCTATCAGCTATCAGCTATTAGCTGAAGCCCTGGTTTTCCCTCATTGTACAATGGTACTGACTCCGATTCACTTCTGTGTACTCAGATGTCTGCGCGCAACCGGGCCTAGTTTACCCGATCGCGCGCACCGCCCTTGAGCCGATCGCAGCAATCACAAATGAGCTGACTATCAGCAATTTACGATCGAGCCATTTAAAAGAGTGTTTCTTGAGCCTAATCGTCCACGATCGCAGCCCATGCAGAGAACGAAGGCGGAAAATAGTTGATATCATATTCCGAATCTTCCCACTCTTTCACCCAAAACGGTACAATGCCGGGGCAGGGAGTTTTCGCAAAGCTGCGTTCTTTGGCCTCGATCGTCTGAAATAGCTGTTTTAAAGTATCTCCCCGATCCAAAGCTTCGCTGAGAATGTCATCCAACTCAGGATCGACCCGTTTGACGCGATTTTTGTCCTCATCCAGCCAGAGAAGTTTTAAAGACTTCAGATCCCTCGGACTAAGAATACTCTTGTAGTACACGCGCTTGAGGGTCGCTACAGGTTCTAAAGAGCGTTCGATTCGGCGAATTTGCTGAACTCGCAGGTAGTGCCATTCAGCTATAAGCTTGCGTTCCGAAGGCGGGATAACTCCCTTAGTCGTCGCGTGTTTGTAGTCGTAGTTCACCAAACTGCAAGCCATATTGGCTAGTAGGTGAATTAACTTTTTTTCTTTGGGTGTCGCCTGACGCCGTTCCTGGGTTCGTGTCAATACCCGCTGTCTGCGAGTAGTTTCGAGAGTATTTTCCATTGGGTTTTTAAGAGATGAAATACGATTGTGCCAGATCCGAATCCCAAACATCAGAAGGTAAGGAAGTCCAGAGAGAAAGGAAACTCCACCGACAGACTCGCCTTACCTGTTTATTTCCCATTCACAGTTCTTTGAAACTGACTCCAACCCCCTGGATTAGGTAGACTGAATATTGGGATCAAGTTTTAACCGCCTCCGATGGAGGCGGTTACGACAACAACGACAACCACAACTGCTGAGAGCCAACCACTGAGAGCGCCGATTATTTCCTAGCCTTTACCTGTCTTTACCTCTTCTTTGTCTCCATCCTCATTCGTTCCAGTGTAGTTGAAGTCGGGACGACTCCCGGAAACCGTCAAACTGCTGGCTGATGAAGGTTGTAGAACGATCGCAGTTGCGCTGGCGCTGGCTGCATTAAAAAAGCCGATGCCACCCGAGGCAATTACCGCTAATACTAAGATGCTGTTTTTCATGTTCGATGACCCTGATTTGCGTAGATTGGCACTTTTTGGCAAACCCGATCTGTCAGAAATGGGTTGATGCAATAGCCCACTTGTCTTCTGATAAATCTGCCTGCCATAATCAATTTAGACAGGCACACCCGCTTGCGATCGGAAACGCCGGAAGTGACGTGTTACTAATGTCCACGATCATCCATCAACCGGAATTTTTCGGGTAGTGGAGCGAAAGCCATCAGGGCGTCGATCCATCAGGGAGTTATGCCATCAGGGTGCTAATCCATCGGGTAGTTAAATCATCAGGGCGCATCTTCTACAATTAGCCACAGACTTAACTTTTATAGTTGAGCGAGTGGATAACGGCGCACTGACAGCGCCTTTAAGAATTAAACTTTTTCTGGATTCGTCCAGAAAGGTTTGTCCTTAAGAATCCCCGCGCTTGCGGAAGCCCGGGAAGTGTCAGCAGCATGGAATTCCATGCAATCTAAGTCAACTAAAAAAAAACGCAGATTAACGATATCTCCCACTCAAGCAGTCCTCAGCAAAACGCTGGGGTTTTTTATTGGCAGCCGGATCTGAAGGCAGAAAGTTGACGGCGCTGTGATTATGAGTTCCCCTAATAACATCATACCACTGGGTGAATTCTCAAGTTTTATTGTAAAAAAATGTGAACAAAATGGCGTTTTGGTATTTTCAATCCGGTTAAGTGAAAATTCAGATAATTATGTGAACGAGTGTAAAGAATCAGGTATCGGGGGTACGATCCTGCCCTCCTCGCAGGATGTGAGGCGAACAGTTGCAAAGATACGGTAAAGATTGAGCAGGAGAAAGGTGAATTAGTGGACAATAGAGAAAGATCAACAAAAATTTTCAACCATAGTAAGACCAGTTCAAAAAAACAAGGCAACTGTAGGCCAACTCCAAACCCTTGTTGAATAAGTCATTCCCAAGTCTGAAAATCTAAAATCTAAAATCTAAAATGATATAAGCTGGCAATGATTGCAATTTGTAACCTTTTGATCGCACAGCATAGAGGCGCAGTATCTTGATGAATTCGCAGAGGACAGCAGAAGTTAACTTAAGCTACCAATATCAAGTCGGAGGATATTTGCCTGCCGGTGCGCCCACCTATGTCAGGCGATCGGCAGACAGCGAACTCTACGAAGGACTCAAAGCCGGACAATTTTGCTACGTGTTGAGTGCGCTGCAAATGGGAAAGTCCAGCCTGCTTGTGCAAACGGCCAAAAGGTTGCAAGCAGAAGGTACAGCTTTTGCCGCCGTCAACTTGAGAAGCATCAGCAGCCCAGATATCTCCCTCCAAAAGTGGTATGCCGCAATCATGTACCGCATGGCCAGCAGTTTACACCTGACAAACAGGTTTGATGCCATCAAGTGGTGGAACGATCGCGAACTCCTGTCGCCGGTGCTGCGATTGGAGATATTTATCGAAAAAGTTCTGCTCAAGTCAATTAGGCAAAATCTGGTAATTTTCATCGATGACATTGACAGCGCCAGCCGCCTCAATTTCAGTACCAGTGATTTTTTTGGTTTGATTCGGACTTGTTATTTCAAGCGGGCAGAACAACCGGAGTACGATCGCCTAACTTTTGCTGTTTTCGGAGTAGCCGCCCCGTCAGAATTGCTCCGAGATCAAAGGTGCAACCCTTTTAATATTGGACGACCGATTAATTTAACTCGATTGCAACTAGACGAATGTTTACCACTAGCAAAAGGATTAGCACTCAAAGCTTTTCGTCCTCAAAGAGTGCTCCAAGAAATATTAGCTTGGACGGGCGGGCAACCGTTTATGACTCAAAAGCTGTGCCACTTGGTACTTGAATACGGGCTTTTTATTGGCAGAAATTGCGAAGCGCAGCAGGTTAAAGAACTGCTCAAACATAGAATTCTTAAAAATTGGGAAGAACAGGACGAACCCCAACATTTAACAGCTCTACGCGATCGCATTTTCCACAGTCGCTGCGATCTCACCCGTCTGTTAACACTGTATCAGCAAATTTTGCAACCGCCAGACCAGGAGAAACCCGAGGATACGCCGGGAGTACCTATTGATTACTCTCTCGAACAAAGCGAATTACAACTATCAGGACTGGTTGTCAAATCTCAGGGTAAATTAATAGTTTTTAATTTAATTTATCAGTCTGTTTTCAATCAGTTCTGGGTGGAAAAAGAAATAGGAAATTTGGCTCCGTACCGAGAGGCGCTGGCGGCATGGCTGGCTTCCGATCGCGAAGACAAATCGCAGTTATTGACCGGGGAAAGTTTGCAGTCAGCTTTGGATTGGGCGGCAAATAAACAATTAAGCCAAGAACACTATTGGTTCTTAAATCCCGATCGAGCTTTTGAAGAAAAACCCACAGTCGCTGCGGCACAAGTTGCAGACAGCAGCCTAGACACCGATGCAGACAGCAGTATTCTCACCCCGCCCTCAGATACTGTTCCAACTGGCAGCAACGAACAGAGATTGTACGATCACATCGTCTCCTGCGTGCAAACAGAATCTGCGGCACAGGTGATCGAGCGGTTCCGAAAGCTATTTATTGACGGTATGGGCTATCCCGATCGCGAGATTGAAGCAACTTTGTACAGTATCGTCTCCGTCAAGCGATCGGATCAGGACTTTAAATATATCCTCCACCGCTGCTGCTACATCCCGATCAACCGCTGGCAATTGCACTCACAAAACAAATTGGCGATCGCCAATTTGGTAGCTTTATTTAAGCAGACTTCTCCCCGGTTTGGGATGGAGTTTTACATCGTCAAACGCTTGCAAGAACAGATAGCCTTCTTTACTAAAAGCGAAGAATTTCAGACCCTAGAACGCTTAGTAAAAGCTGTACATCTAGACCCGGAACCGCAGAAAAAAGATACTCATTCTCCTTTAGGCGAATTAATTTCTCGGTATCCTTATTTGTACGGGCATTCTCTGCTGAGCAAGGGTAGTATTGAGGAAGACCAGCAAACCATCAAACGGCTAGAATTTCAAAGACAGCGACAATTTGAAAAGAATCTTTCTCAATATCTAAATTATTTAGTTGAGCCGAAAAATACAGAGATCGGAATTGTGGAGCGGGCGGCAAATCCCACACTTTTGAACGATGCAGAACTGCATTTAGCTGTCAGGGAATTTGCCGGAAGAGTAACGGGCGATCGCACTTACAAAGAATCGGCTCAATTTTTCCTGAGAGATGCCAGACAGATTCCATCTTACGGCTCATTTAAGGTGCATTTATATGAATATTTGATTTCGTCGGTAGAACCAGAATACGGCGGGCGTCAATTTAATGAACGCTTGCATAAGCATATAAAAAATACATTCCCCGAACATGACTCGGTGAAATTAAATAATGTATTGTTAGTTCGGACTTGCCACCAATTGTTCAACTTCTTAGTAGTGGAAAATGCCCAGCACCCCAGCCACTACGTTTTTTACGACTTGGTGCACAACCTCGGCCCCAGCCGAACAATGGGCTTACTACTCAAAATTGTACTGCTTTCGGGCAAAGCTAAACCAGAGTTGGAAAAGCGATTTTCTGTTTTGTTTAATCATTATGAAGGTAAAGCTTCGGATGAAATTATGTGGTTTGTTAAATCATTGGAAAATTTAAATGTGGCTTTGGTTGTGAATTTTGGCAAGACGGATTTGTCTTTGGTTAAACAGCATCTGATTTTGAGTTAACAAATAAGATCGATCGCGGTGAGTTATATAATAGTATTGATGTAAAAAATCAAGGATAAATAAATGAAAGCCTTTGAAGTCACAGGAACGATCGACGAAAAAGGTCAATTATTGCTCGATCGACCTTTAATCGCAGAAAATCCTGGCCCCGTGCGAATCATCGTCCTTCTTCCCAAACCTACAGATGAAGCTGAAGAAGACCCCGATGATACTCCAGTGGAAGAAGTAAAAGCTAGTCTCAGAAGAGCGTTGCAGGAAGCCAAAGCCGGACAGCGAATACCTCTTTCTCAAATGTGGGAGGGCATCGATGTCGAATGAATCCGAGCTCGTTAGCATCATCGCCGATTTTGATGAAAGCCAATAGCGGTGTATTATTATTAATTTTATGATTAACTATCTCAAAGGTATAGTCGCCAATATCGCTAAAGGCAGCAACCGCGTCATCTTGATTCTGGAAGTCAATCAAATTGGCTATGAAATCCAGATTTTGCCCCGCATCACCGGTCAATTGCCAGCATCCGGCGAAGTCGCCCAAATCTTTACTCACCAGCAAGTTAAGGAAGACCAAATCGTATTGTACGGTTTTGGGAGCGCGGCAGAACGCGATTTGTTTCGGCAGTTGACGAGTGTTAGCGGTGTTGGAGCTCAACTGGCGATCGCCCTGTTGGACACTTTAGGAATGCAAGATTTAGTCCAGGCGATCGTCGGCGGCAATATCCGCATTTTATCCAAAACCCCCGGTGTGGGCGCAAAAACCGCCGAACGTCTCGCCCTCGAACTCAAAAACAAACTCTCGGAATGGAGACAGCAGGCAGGTTTGACAACGCCCGTCGCCGCCGGAGTCCCCCCAGCTATTCAAGAAGAAGTGGAGATGGTTTTGTTGGCAATGGGTTACACTGGGGCCGAAGTATTGCAAGCGCTGCAAACCCTCAGTCAAGACAGCAGTTTCTCCGCCGAAGGTAATGCTGAAGATTGGATACGCGAGGCGATCGGCTATTTGAGCCGATAAAAACCCAAATTCTGCCCGGCCAACAAACCCATCTTTGACAAAAATTTTATCCTACTGGTGCTTTCGCTGTGATATCATTGCAGATTGTGACATCGTACAAAAAAACATAAAATCAATTCATGCCACTTACACAACAGCGCAAACTAGAAATCATGGGCGACTACCAAACCCATGAAACAGACACCGGTTCAGCAGATGTCCAAGTCGCCATGCTGACCGATCGCATCACCAAACTCAGCGCCCACCTGAAAATCAACCAAAAAGACTTCGCATCCCGCCGCGGTTTGATGATGATGATCAGCCGCCGCAAGCGCCTGCTGGCCTACATCCAAAAGGGAAGTGTCGAACGCTACAAAGCACTGATTGCCCGTCTAGGCATTCGCGGCTAAATACAAGGGCAAAAATTTGCGACAATATTCAAGAACCTTGGACACAAACCAAGACTTAATTGAATACAAGTTCGAGATTTCAGGTTAGAGATAGAATATGTCCTCCGAACCACCCCGCCAGCGCTTACCGTTTGAACCGATCGCAAATCGTAAAAAAACGCCCAAAAAGCCAGCAGAAACCGTAGAAAATCCAGTCAAAGAAGACAAGCAGCCCCCAGTCAACAAAACCGGGGGCAAACAGTCACAATCGATCCCAGAAGTAGTAAGCAAACGTATGATATCGCGCATCGCCTTATTTTGCGGCGTACCGACACTCCTGGGAATTTCCACATTTTTTGTGAGTTATTTAATTGTTAGCAAGGGCTTGTTTGACCTACCCAACACAGCAGTCTTATTAGTAAGTATGGGCTGTTTTGGTTTAGGAGTTCTGGGATTGAGTTACGGAGTTCTTTCAGCTTCCTGGGATGAAGAAATTTCAGGAAGCAGTCTCGGGTTAGAAGAATTCAATACTAATTTTGGACGGATGCGAGAAGCGTGGCGTGCCGCCAAACCAAAAAGTTAGTTATTAGTTAGCAGTCATTAGTCATTGGTCATCGGTGTCAACTTAAGGTTAAACCCAGTCAGAGACTTGTGTTTGACTATTGGCCTCAGATCCCCCCTAGCCCCCCTTAAGAAGGGGGGGGACTGGAGTCTTCTCAAAGTCCCCCTTCTTAAGGGGGATTTAGGGGGATCTGGACTTAGATGTAAACGAGATTTCTCAACGGTTTAACGTTAAGTTGACACCAATGAGTACGGCGCCGCGTCCCGATCTCATTCGATCGCCTTTACATCTATTTTTCGGATTCCATCCGTGTCATCGAAAATTTGGGTCTGAAACCCCGTGCTTTGAGCATCGGCTTTACAAGTTTTCCGGTATAGTTAAGGTGGTCGTTGACCCACCCGTGACGATGGATCAGACAGCCTATACGAGCGAAGTCCAGCAAACGACTGGCGGCGCAGCAAAATCGGTAGACCGGGAAAAGCACTATTGGGCAATGATAGAACATCCCTGAGTGACACAAACAAGCAGAAATCTTGAGATTTCTCGACACATCAGAACCGCTGGGCTAGCGGGGATAGTCTGTGGAGCGACTGTAAGACCATAAAACTCCTTGAGGGTGGAGGCAGGTGCTATGAAGCAGAAACCTAAATCGTGAGGTTTAGGAATTGCTGTGGCTTCAGCCCAGTGAGGATGTCAAAATGCGTGTCTTAGCGCAACAAACCAAAAGGAAAAAATATGATTATTGTAATGAAAGCCGGCACTCCAGAAGCCGAGATCGATCGCCTAGACGAAGAGCTCCGCACTAACTGGGGTTTGACACCAGAAAAAATCGTCGGGCGTTACAAAACCGTCATGGGTTTGGTGGGCGACACCGTAGAGCTCGAACCAATGCAACTGCGCGAAATGAGTACCTGGATTGAAGAAGTGCTTCGCGTCGAAAAACCCTACAAACGCGCTTGTCTCGAATACCGCCAAGGAGAACCCAGCGCCGTAGCAGTCGCGACTCCTTTGGGAACCGTGACGATCGGTCTAAATCACCCGATCGTGATCGTAGCTGGGCCTTGCTCGGTGGAAAACGAAGAAATGATTGTCGAAACGGCAATGCGAGTTAAAGCTGCTGGCGCTCATTTTCTGCGAGGTGGAGCGTACAAACCGAGAACGTCTCCTTATGCTTTCCAAGGACACGGCGAGAGTGCTTTGGCATTGTTAGCGGCGGCGCGGGAAGCTAGCGGTTTGGGAATTATTACCGAAGTTATGGATGCGGCGGACTTAAGTGCGATCGTCGAAGTAGCCGACGTAGTTCAAGTCGGGGCGAGAAATATGCAGAATTTCTCACTGTTGAAGAAAGTCGGAGCTCAAGACAAACCAATTTTGCTGAAGCGCGGCATTTCCGCCACCATTGAAGAATGGTTGATGGCAGCCGAGTATATCATGGCTGCTGGCAATCCGAACGTGATTTTGTGCGAGCGCGGCATTCGCGGCTATGACAGGCAGTATACGCGCAATACGCTCGATTTGTCGGCGGTTCCAGTATTGCGTACTCTGACTCACTTACCGATTATGGTTGACCCCAGTCACGGCACCGGTTGGGCGCAGTTTGTACCTTCAATGGCGTTTGCTTCGATCGCCTCTGGTACTGATTCCCTGATGATTGAAGTGCACCCGAATCCCAAAAAAGCTTTGTCTGACGGGCCCCAATCTTTAACACCGGATCAGTTCGACAAGTTGATGGAAGAATTGGCCGTTATTGGTAAAGTCATGAATCGCTGGCCGCAACCAGTGCCAGTTTTGGCGTAGAAACAGGCGAAACGCCTCAAGTGATATGGGTGAGTAACTTTTTGCTAATCTCTACCCATATTTAGACTAAACAATGCTTTAGTTGCGATTGATAAAATATCCAGAAAGTTGAGGGCAAGCTAAGTTAAAGTTAGCTTGTCTTTTACTTTTTTTTAAAGAAGATTTGGAAGTTTTTAACCGCAGATAAACGCAGATTGACTAGGTGAGTGGAGATTGGGCAGTCCTTAAATTAGTTTGAGATTTTAAACTGTAGATAAACGCTGATGTTATGCTGGAAAACTGTACTTGGGAAAAAGGTGTAGTAAATTGGCGATCGCTTCTAGTAAAATTTAACTGTAGCTTACAGACTCAACCTTTACCGATTGTCCGCTCTCACTTGTCAAGTCCCCAACCATATATGAGTGCTTTAGGAGTATGAGGCGTGGTATTCTCTAAAATATCATCCACGTTCAGCCCAGTACCAGTGAACAAGAGGAACTTATGATCGAGCTGTCTACCGAACAACTGCTTTACTTGCTCTACGCAGTAGCCTACTCCAAACAGAGTAAGGTGACTAAAAGCGAGGTGAAACAGCATTTATCTAAAGGATACCAGAAGGATGCGAATGCTATCTGTGATGTTTTGTGTCAGAAGCAATTGCTCGAATCTCCTAAAAAGGGTCAGCTTTTCGTTACAGAGCAAGGTAAGAAAGTTCTAGCTGCTAATCTGCAAACCAGTAAGTATGAGTTTGATTCAGCAAAAGGAGCGAAACTTATAAATACTCTTTGGCGTTACTGCCAAGTCGGAGTTGCGGATTCTCAGACTTCCGCTGGTGGTAAAGAGATGGACTTTGAGAAATTTGTAGAAAAGTTTAAGGCTCTTTATTTTGAAGAAAGAAAGCGTCAAGAGTTACGAGGGGTAGTTGCTATTCGCAGCCGAGAAATTGGTCAGAAATTTTTGGAACAGAACGATATATCTCAATCAAACTTGAATAAAAACTTTGCTTTGCTTAAATCAACTGGCAAAGTCTTTGCAGTTATCGAAAAAGAAGATGAACTTATTCAGTGGGTAGAGTAAGCCATGCCAGAAGATGCAGGAAAAAAAAGGTACATAAGAGACTTCCTTCAGCAAGTAAAGTCAGGCACAGGATTTGTTGATGATATTAGAATAGAGCGCGTTGTTAGACTTCCAGGATCAGCAGGTGAAGGATCTACAGCCAAAAGTTTATCGGGGCGGAAGATATCTAACCTAACTCAGCTTCTTGAGGACGATCTAAGTCGTACATTTGATGACGGCTACTTTACATTTAGATTCGTGGCGGCCCTAGTTGGTAGTGGTAAAACCTCCCTGTTAACTTACTTGCATGAATTAGCTAAAACTAAACCAACTTATCAGAATCACTCTGTAGTCGTTGAGTTCCAACTCTCTGATGTACCTATGGGGAATGGTTTCAAGGAAAAATTGTACTCCCACATCCTAGCTCATACATTTTATGAGTTGTTACACAATTCAAATGTGTTGGCATCAGTTAAAAATATAGCTGAACAAGTTTTGAGTGATTATTTAGATAATAATCAACTTCCTCAACTTAATGCCACCCAAAATTTGATGCCATTTCGCAACAAATTTAAAAAGTATATTGCTGATAGTGTGGATAGTCTTGAACAATTTTTATTTTATACAATATCTAAAGTATCAGCCGTCGATCCCAACTTTAGTTTTGTTTATCTCACAGATGAGTTAGATGCTTTAGCAGAATTTCCTAATGAGATCAAAGAAACTAGATTGCTTTTCAAACAATTGATTAGAAGGGCATTAGGACAAGAATTTGGTTCAAAAATTCGCCTGTTAATTTACTTGGTAGGTACATCAGATCACGTAAAAAGTTTTATTACTAACGATTCGGTCATGGAAAGCCTTTTAGGTGACTCAGTTATAAATCTAAATAAGGGTTATACCAATGAATTTGAACTGATTAGAAAGAAAATTGATGAGCGTATTGAAGGGGCTTATAAGGGATATCAAAAGTTTGCTCAAGCATGGCAAGAAATCAAAGATATACCATTGAATCCTGCTAACACTTTGAGGGAGTTTTGTCAAGACTATGCTGGCGCAGTTTTGGAAATACATGAAAAATATTTTCAAGAAGCTCCAGAGCAGGTATTTGAAGGCAATTCACGACAGTTAGTAGAATCCCAGTGTAGACAACAGTGGACAAGTTACCTGAGCCAGAGATCGTATACTCTATCGGCAGTTTCAACTACAACAGTGATTGCACGTCATGCCTTCGACTCTTATGTAGAATTATTGCACAACGGCCACTGCGTTGCTAGAGCCTTTGGGGAAGCTAAAAACTATGAACTGTTGAGCAGTCATTTAGAAACGTTTAGTCAATGGTTAGAAGATGCCAAGTTCAAGCCTTTTAAACCTGATAAGATACCAGGAGATTTATCTTTTATGATTGCTCCTTCCTGTCCACATTTGCTGCAAAGAAAATTAGAACTTAAAAACATTCAATTTGTCAAATCTGATAAGGTTATCCCCTCCCCGGCACCCATGTTAGCACCCTCGCCGCCACCCATGTTAGCACCCTCCCCGGCACCCATGTTAGCACTCTCCCCGCGATTAATGAAGCTCCTAAGCTCCCCGACATTCAGATCCACACTTCTGCCTATTACTATTAATATAAATAAAGCCAATAAATCCGAACTAACAAAGGTTTTCAAGGGAACTAATATCAAGCAGACAACTATCGATAAATTGATCAGTGATAGAAATACCAAAATCTATTGTGACATAGACGATATGGCGTTTCGTCTAAACCTTACCCCAGCCGCAAAGAAAAAACTTCAAACAAAGTTTGATAAAGGTGAGATTTGCTTTTAACAGAAGATAGAATAATTAGATCATGTGGTAATTCGTAGGCGATCGGCTTTGCAACTGCAAGATATCAACCGCCGCAACGCTGAAGTTGATGCAGCGCGGGGAATGCTGTTTGAAGCTTTAGCAGACTACAGAAACCCGCATTTGTTGGCAGAAACTTGTGCGGCGGGACAGTTGCGCCGGTTAGAGTGCAGTTGGGCGATCGAGCAAAGTATTATTGGCACGTTTCAGGTGCAAAATCAATTTCCTGCTGCGGGCGATCGGATTTCTCAACTTCAACAAAAAATCCGTCAAGACGGCCTCAGTATTATACAATGCTGTGACTCAGACGAAGAGCTTGACTTTCTCTTTCCTGAAATCACGCGAATTCACAATCACGATTTAGCAGCATTAGACATTTGGCTTAATCAGATTGAATGGACGAAAGCTTTGCCGCCAAGTGAGTTAAAGCAGTTACAAAGTGCTAATTTTAGTAAATCCAACTCGGCTGTTATTGGGGAGAAAATTTCAGCCGCAACAGCTTTAGCAATCCCAGACGAAGAGTTATTTTATGAAAATTTGAAGCCGAAGTCTCATTTTAATGCGCTTCGCACTCAACTCGAATTAATGCTCGATCGGCAGCGACGTGAAGACTATGAAAGTTATATAATTAAGCAAGGGGAAATAGCAGGTCATAAAAGTTTAGTATTGTCCAACTTGGAAAAAGCATCAGATTTGGCTGTTGCTAATCTCTTTTGGTACTTCAGAGTCCGAGAGCGATCGTAAGACGAATCAGAATCTAATTCTGATGACACTACAACTGATACTAATACTCCTACCGTTTTTGCAGAATCTTCCCCAAGTGGTAAGGTTAAGCAGCAAATTTATGAAAAACTCAAAGCTGTTGTTGCCAAGCAACTAGAAATTGATGCAACTGAAGTTACCCTCAACACTAAGTTTCCCGATGATATAGCAGATTTTAGTAGTATTTCAGGTGGTTATTTGGGACTCGACCTAGATACACTAGAGCTAATCATGGCGTTCGAGGAGGAATTCGACATTGACATTCCCGATGAAGATTCGGAAAACATAAAAACAGTTCAACAGGCTGTTGATTACATTTACAAAAAAGTTGCTGTTTAAAAAGCAAAGACATTAACCAAGTTCAAATTCCTGAAACAGAAGAAAGCACTAGAAAGACTTCAAGCTTTCATGTAATACCAACTCAGAAGAGCGATCGGTGTAGGGACACAGCACTGCCGTGTCCCTACCAGGAACTCAGGCACAGCGGAAAACAAATACTGCACGAGCCATGTCATTCTTATACCATTGGTATTATCTTCATTATGTTGGCTTTTGTGGTAAAACAGCGTTATATTGCCATTTACATGAGTAGAAATAATCTCATTCTGTTTTGTACGAAAAATGATAAAATTAACCAGTTTCGGAACGAAATTATAGAAGCTTGTCGTCCTAAACCTACCTATATTCCCCGATCCTCTCAGTTTCCACCAGCACCAGCTTCTTTAGCCAAAGTGATTGACACTTAGTTAAATTTAACAGGGCGATCGCTACTTCTACGAAAGTGCGATCGGTCTGATTTTATTTAGATAGATACAAAAGTGCGATCGAACCTGACAAATAGCTTCAAATTCAGTCCTGGACGCATAAACTCTAAATACAAGAAAGCCCCTTTCCGTTCAGAAAGAGGCTTTGCTTATCTTAGATAAAATCCCAGGCATCGAGCTATTTTCTCAGGCAGTGACCCGCCAAATATCTTC
>ENA-OFCE01000405-OFCE01000405.1-metagenomes-genome-assembly--contig:-NODE-405-length-29229-cov-5.441386_pt1 | contig 29229 bp, 27 predicted proteins | sample MGYA00153388_OFCE01 | MGnify analysis MGYA00153388 | reverse complement strand
CGCCCGACACCGGCGCATCGACCATCACATAGCCCGCCGCCGCGGCCTCGGCCTCGACCGATTTGGCGGTGGCGACGTCGATCGTCGAGCAGTCGATCAGCAGCGCGGACTTGGGCGCGTTGGGGAAGACGGTCGAGCGATAGACGTCGGCGACATGCTTTCCCGCGGGCAGCATGGTGACCACCGCCTCGGCATTGGCGACCGCAGCCTCGGCGCTGGCGGCGATGGTGCAGCCATTGCCCTTGGCGCGATCGAGCGCAGGCTGGCTCAGGTCGAACGCGGCGACCTCATGCCCCGCCTTGGCCAGGTTCGCGGCCATCCCGCCGCCCATGTTGCCAAGCCCGATGAATGCTACGCGTGCCATGTACCTACTCCCTTGTGCTCCTGCGAAGGCAGGAGCGTTGGCCAAGGCTCCTGCCTTCGCAGGAGCGCGGCGACCCTATTTCCCCGTCCAGTTGCCCGACCGTTTTTCAACAAACGCCGCCATGCCTTCCTTTTGATCTTCCGTTCCGAACAGCCCGTGGAACAACCGCCGCTCGAAATTGATGCCCTGCGCCAGACCCAGTTCGAACGCGGCGTTGACCATTTCCTTGGTCGCGATCGCGGCGAGGGGGGCCATGCCGGCGATAGCGGTCGCGGTCTTCATCGCCTCGTCGAGCAAATCGCCGGCGGGCACGACCTTCGCCACCAGCCCGCTGCGCTCGGCTTCGTCGGCACCCATCATCCGGCCGGTGAGGCACATTTCCATCGCCTTGGCCTTGCCGACCGCGAGCGTCAGTCGCTGCGATCCGCCCATGCCGGGGGTCACGCCGAGCTTGATCTCGGGCTGGCCGAACTTGGCGCTGTCGGCGGCGATGATGAAATCCGCCATCATCGCCACTTCGCACCCGCCGCCGAGCGCGAATCCGGCGACCGCCGCGATCCACGGCTTGCGGGTCGCGGTGACACGCTCCCACCCGGCGAAGAAGTTGCTGCCGTACATGTCGGCGAAGCCCTGGCTTTGCATTTCCTTGATGTCCGCGCCAGCCGCGAAGGCTTTCTCGGATCCGGTGAGGACCAGGCAATGCTGGCTGTCGTCGGCGTCATAAGCGGCGAAGGCGGCGATCAATTCCTGGAGCACCATCGAGTTCAAGGCGTTGAGCGCCTGCGGGCGGTTGAGCGTGACGAGCGTCACCGCGCCGCGCTGCTCCGTCAGGATGGTTTCGTAGGTCATCGCAAAGCTCCTAAAAATCGAACGGGCGCCACTGCTCTTCGATCGGCAGCGGCTCGAAAAAGGCGTCGACATCGCGGTCGCCGATCGCCTGCGGATTGGTCGGCCGCCAATTGGGCTTATTGTCCTTGTCGATCAGCAGCGCGCGCACGCCTTCGCGAAAATCAGGGTGGTGGATCAGCCGCACCATGATGCCATATTCCATCCGCATCTCGTCGACGAAGTGAAGCTGGTAGGGGCTTTCAAGGAGCAATTTGAGGCTCACCTTGCACGCCATCGGCGATTTGGCGCGGATCGTGACGGCTTCCTTCGCCGCCCATTCGTCGCCCTCCGCTGCCCCCGCATCGAGCGCGTCGATGATATCCTCGAGCCGGTCAGAGGCGAAGTATCGGTCGATCTTGGCGAGATTGCCCGCGATCCGCGCGGTCGGCACCTCCTCCTCGGACAATTCGTCGAGGATCGCCTGGACGCGGAACGGCTGGGCCATGATCCGCTCCTTGGCCAGCTCCAGCTTGGCGGATGTAATATAATGCGTGGCGAGCCGCAGCTTGAGGCATTCCGCGCCGTCGAGCCGCGCCCCGGTCAGCGCCAGGAATTGCGCCAGCCGCCCGCGCAAGCGGCTTAGATACCGCCCGCCGCCGACGTCGGGGAAAATCCCGATCGTCGTTTCGGGCATGGCGAGGATCGTGCGCTCGGTCGCGACCCGATAGCGGCACGGGCAGGCGATCCCGACCCCGCCGCCCATGGTGATCCCGTCCATGAACGCGACGCCAGGCTTGGCGTAGGTATATTCGAGGTGGTTGAGCCGATATTCGTCGAAAAAGAAGGCCCGTGCGGCGGCATCATGGCCTTCAACGCTTTGGGAGATGTCGACAACGTCGCCCCCAGCGCAAAAGCCCCGACTCATTTTTCCATCGCCATCCGGCTGGGCGGCATGGTCGATCAGGATGATCCGCACATCGGGGTCGTCGCGCCACTCGATCAGCGCGCGCGCCATGTCGCGGACCATCTGGCGGTTGAGGCTGTTGAGCGCCTTGGGGCGGTTGAGGCGAAGGCGGCCGGCGAACCCTTCCTTGACCGTCAGAACATCGCTCAAGACATCATCGCGTAGGCGCCCGGCGCAGGCTCGATGCCGTCCTTGATGACGCGCGCGGCCACCGACTTGCCGCCATGCCCGTCGAGCCACTGGGTCCACAATGGCCACCAACTGCCCTCGTGACGATCGGCGGCGGCGAGCCATTCCTCGGCGCTTTCGGGCCGCGCGACATTGGTCCAGAAGCCATGCTTGTTGCGGCTCGGCGGGTTGATCACCCCGGCATTATGCCCCGATCCGCCGAGGATGAAGTCGGCGCGAATGTGCCGCGCACCGCGATATACCGCCTCCCACGCCGAAACATGATCGTCCTTGAGCGCGATGACCAACATCGGTGCCTCGATCTTGGCGAGGTCAATCGGCGTGCCGCGGACCGCAAAGCCCGCCGGTTCTTTAAGGCGGTTATTGAGCAGCAAGTCGCGGTTGTAGCTCTTCAAGAATGCCGCCGGGATCCGCGCCCCATCCTCGAACCAGGTCAGAAGGTCGGAAGCTGGGGCGGGCTTGTCGAGCAGATAATGCTGCACCACCGACGACCAGATCAAATCATTGGCGCGCATCGCCGCAAACAGCCGCTGGAGCTCGAGGCTGTCGATGTAGCCGGCCTTCTCGAGATGATCGTCGAGCGCGTCGAGATGGCCTTCGTGGACGAACGCCGACCAGTCGCGCATGTCGGCGAAATCGACCAGGCTGCCGATCAACGTCGCCGAATTGACCTCTTTCCCGCGCCCCTCCGCCGCCAGCCACGCCAGCGCGATCGCGACCAACGTCCCGCCAAGGCAGAAGGCGAACAAATCGGGCGCGGCCTTGGTCCGGCGGCGGACTTCCTCGATTGCCGCGACGACCCCGCCGACGACATAATGCTCGACGCCCTGGTCCTTATGCTCGGGCCCCGGATTGACCCAGCTGACGACAAATACAGTGCGGCCTTCGCCGACCAGCCATTTGACCAGGCTCTGATCGGGCGCGAGGTCGATCATGTAATATCGGTTCACCAGCGGCGGCACATAGAGCAACGGCGCTTCGGCGACCTTGGCAGTGGTCGGGGTATACTGGATCAGCTGGAACAAGTGATTCTGGAACACCACTTCGCCCGGGGTCGCGGCGATCGTCTCGCCCTTGACGAAGGCGGACGCGTCGGTGCGGCGCTGGACGATGCCCTTGCCGCTGGTGAAATCCTCGACGAGATTCTTGAAACCGTTGACCAGATTGGCCCCGCCCGTCTCCTGCACGCGCTTCATCACGTCGGGGTTGGTGGCCGCGAAATTGGCGGGCGAGACGGCGTTGAGATATTGGTCGAGCAGGAAGCGGCTCATCGCTTTTGCGCTGCCCTCGCCGTCGCCAACCGCAACCAGGTCGCGCAATTGCTGGGAGGCGAGCAAATAAGCGTCGCGGACCGAGCGATAATAGGGATCGTCCTGCCACTGCGCCGAATGAAAGCGCCGGTCGCGCGGTTTGTCACCGGCCTTGCCGCCGAGCGCGCCGCTCCAGAAATCGCCCCACTGCTTCGCCGCCGCGACCTGCACCTCGAGCAGATCCTGCGGCCGCATCGCCAAGCCCATCGCCGCTTCGCCGGTAGCCTTGGCGATGGCGAATGGGTCGAACGGAAGCGTCGGTTTGCGCGCCGTCACTGCCGCGTCAGCTCGCGCCCGACGATCATTCGCATCACCTGGTTGGTGCCCTCGAGGATCGAGTGGACGCGCAGGTCGCGCCAGAAGCGTTCGATCGGATAATCCTGGAGATAGCCGTAGCCGCCGTGGAGCTGGAGCGCGCGGTCGACGACCGAGCTTCCGGTGTCAGTCGCAAGCCGCTTGGCCATCGCCGCGAACTTCGTCTTGTCGGGCGCGCCGTCGGTAACCTTGGCGGCGGCGACATAAAGCAGATAGCGCGCCGCCTGGAGCTCGGTTTCCATGTCGGCGAGCGTGAACTGGGTGTTCTGGAAATCGGCGATCGCTTTCCCGAACTGCCTGCGTTCCTTGGTGTAACCAATCGCCTCGTCGAGGCAGCGCTGGCCGCCGCCGAGCGAGCAGGCGCCGATGTTGAGCCGCCCGCCGTCCAAGCCCATCATCGCGATGCGGAAGCCTTCGCCCTCAGCCCCGACGCGGTTGGCGACCGGCACCCGGACCTCGTCGAAATTGACTTGCGCCGTCGGCTGCGAATGCCAGCCGAGCTTCTTTTCATTGGCGCCGAACGACACGCCCGGCATGTCCTTTTCGATCACCAGCGCGCTGATCCCCTTGGGGCCATCCTCGCCGGTGCGGACCATCGTCACGTAAATCTCATTCTCGCCGCCGCCCGAGATGAATGCCTTCGAGCCGCTGACCACATAATGGTCACCGTCCAGTACCGCCTTGGTCTTGAGCGCCGCCGCGTCCGATCCGGAGCTTGGCTCGGTCAGGCAGTAGCTGCCGAAGCGGTCCATCGGGATCATCGAGGGGAGATACTTCGCCTTGACCTCGTCCGACCCGAACCGATCGATCATCCATGCCGCCATGTTATGGATCGAGATGAACGCGCTGGTCGACGGGCAGCCATAGGCCATCGCCTCCATGATCAGCGCCGCCTCGAGTCGCCCGAGCCCGATCCCGCCGCTCTCCTCGCTGACGTAGATCGACCCGAAGCCTAGTTCCGCCGCAGCGCGGATCGTGTCGCGCGGGAAGATATGTTTCTCGTCCCATTCCGCAGCATGCGGCGTAATCGCATCGGCGGTAAATTTCTGCGCCATCTCCTGGATCTGGCGCTGGTCGTCGGTGAGGTCGAACTGGCTCATGGCAGGCCCATTAGCCGCGCCGCTTCGCTCAAGCCAGCCCTTCCGCCTTCATAACCGCCTGGACCGAGGGGCGCTCTTCCATCCGTTTGCGGAATGCGGTGAGGTTGGGCCATCTAGCCAGATCGATCCCTAGATGTCCGGTCCAGCCGAGCATCGCGAACAGATATGGGTCGGCGACGCTCATCGACGGGCCGGTCAGATAATCCTTCCCCTCCAGCGACGCTTCGAGGAAATCGAACCTCTTGCCGACCAAGTCTCGCGCACCTTGTTTGATGTCGTCGCTCGAGGCTGGGCTGAACAACGGCCCGAAGCTCTTGTGGACGTCGCTACCGAGATAGGCGAGCCACTCGATCACCCGATAGCGCTCCATGCCTGCGCCGGGCAGGAGCGTCTCGTTGCCCGCCTTGTCGCCGATATATTGCAGAATGGCCCCGTTTTCGGTCAGGATTTCATCGCCGATACCGAGCGCCGGAACCGCACCCTTGGGGTTGATCGCCAGATAGTCGCCGCCACTGGCGGTCTTCTTCGCGCGGATATCGACCGCTTCGCTATCATGCTTGAGCCCCGTTTCGTGGAGCACGATATGCGCCGCCTGGCTGCAGGCGCCGGGTGAATAATAAAGTTTCATGTCGTCCGTCCCTCGAAATTAGCAGCGGCTATAGGTCAGGTTGATCGGCGGTTCCTGGTCGGGCTCGGCGTCGGTCCGGCGATTGAGCTTGCGGTCGACCACCTTTAGCCGCTCGGTTCGGGCCCAGTTCTGGCCTTCGCCCGAGAAGGCGTAGCGCGCGTCGAAGCTGTTGGCGGTTGCACCGAGCACCTTGTCGAGCGTGCCGCGCGATTCATAGAAGGTCAGCCGCGCCTCGTTGATCGTCAACAGCCCCTTGGCGTCGCCCCTGGTCGAGATGCAATCGGCCGACACCAGTCCCCAGCGGCCATGGAATTGGGCGGGGATCGAGGTCGGCAGCTTAGCCGGGGTAGCGGCATTGGACACTTCGTTGGTGGCAACGGCGGGCTTGTCGGACGCGCCTGGCGCCATCTCGACATTAGCCATTGGCGTGTCGTTGGCCACCTGAGGGACAGCGTTTCCCGGGGCATCGTTCGACCGCTGGCAGGCGGTGACTGCCATCAAGGCGACGATTGCGGGGGCGGTGAATTTGATCTTCATGGCCCACCAATGCTTGCGCGAGCAATAAGCTCCGCCCTCACCCCATCGTCGGAATAACGAACGCGTTGGCCAGTTCACCCGTCCCGCCGTCGGGCCAGCGCTGGGTAATCGTTTTGACCTTGGTCCAGAACTTCACCCCCTCCATGCCGTGCTGGTTGGTATCGCCGAAGCCCGAGCGTTTCCACCCGCCGAAGGTGTGGTAGGCGACCGGCACCGGGATCGGCACGTTGATGCCGACCATCCCGACATTGACCCGCGATGCGAATTCGCGCGCGGCGTGGCCGTTGCGGGTGAAGATCGCAACGCCATTGCCATAGGGATGCTCGCTCGGCAGCCGCACTGCTTCCTCGAAATTGTCGGCGCGGACGATCTGCAAAACCGGCCCGAAAATCTCCTCCTGATAGGACCGGAAGCTGGGCTTCACATGGTCGAATAGGGTCGGGCCGACGAAGAAGCCCTTCTCATGCCCCTGGAGCGTGAAGCCGCGGCCGTCGACCACCAGTTCGCCACCCTCGTCGGCGCACATCTGGATGTAATTTTCGACCTTGGCCTTGTGCGCCGCATTGACCACCGGGCCGTAATGCGCATCGGGATCGGACGACACGCCGACCCGCAGGCCCTCGATCGCGGGGATCAGTTTTTCGCGCAACCGGTCCGCGGTCTCGGCGCCGACCGGCACCACCACCGGTAACGCCATGCAGCGCTCGCCAGCGCTGCCGAACGCGGCACCGGCAAGGTCGTTGACCACCTGGTCGAGGTCGGCGTCGGGCATGACGATGCCGTGGTTCTTGGCCCCGCCGAACGCCTGCACGCGCTTGCCGTTGGCGGTCCCGCGCGAATAAATATACTGCGCGATGTCCGACGATCCGACGAAGCTCACTGCCTTGATGTCGTCATGGTCGAGGATCGCATCGACCATTTCCTTGTCGCCGTGGACGACGTTGAGGATCCCGTCGGGCAGCCCCGCCTCGGTCATCAGCTCGGCCAGCCGCACCGGCACCGACGGGTCGCGTTCGCTGGGTTTGAGGATAAATGCATTGCCGGTCGCGATCGCCACGCCGAACATCCACATCGGGATCATCGCCGGGAAGTTGAACGGGGTGATCCCGGCGCCGATCCCGAGCGGCTGGCGCATCGAGTAAACGTCGATCCCCGGCCCTGCGCCCTGGGTATATTCGCCCTTGAGCGCATGCGGGATGCCGCAGCAGAATTCGATCACTTCGAGCCCGCGCTGGATGTCGCCCTTGGAGTCGGCGATGACCTTGCCATGCTCGGACGACAACGTCGCCGCGAGCTCCTCCATGTTGCGCTCGACCAAATCCTTGAACGTGAACATCACCCGCGCCCGCCGCTGCGGATTGGTCGCCGCCCAGCCCGGCTGCGCAGCGCGCGCGGCATCCATCGCCTTCTCGAGCGTCGCCGCCGTGCCAAGCCCGACCGTCGCCTGCACTTCACCGTCCGACGGATTCCACACATCGCTCGATCGCGGCGCGTCCGAATGGCTCGACCCGTTGATGAAATGCTCGATGATGCGCATGGAATGACCTCGTGATGTGATTTGCCGCCGCCCTAGCCAAGCGGCCACGCGAATGCCAGCGTCGGCCGACGAGGAGAATGTTCGATGCGTTCGATGATGCTTGCCGCCTTGCTGGTCACTACACCCGCCACCGCCGCTTTGACCCTGCAGGACGCGCGGCTGGCCAAGATTGCCTCGGCAGTCGATGCCGCGCGGATGAAGGCGACGGTCGAGAAACTGGTCTCCTTTGGCACTCGGCACACCCTGTCTTCGCAGACCGACCCGAAGCGCGGGATCGGTGCGTCGCTGCGGTGGACCGAGGCGGAGTTGCGCAAGCTCGGACTGGAAGTCGTGACGCCAAGCGACACCGTTAGTGGCAAGCGCGTCCCGGTGCCGGTCAAGATCACCAACGTCCTCGCCATCCAGCGCGGGACCGAGCGGCCCAATGACGTGGTGATCATCTCGGGCCACATCGACAGCCGCGTCAGCGATGTGATGAACGCGGCCGCCGATGCGCCCGGCGCCAACGACGACGGATCGGGCGTCGCCGCGGTGATCGAATCGGCGCGCATCTTGTCGAAGCACAAATTCCCCGGCACGATCGTCTACGCTTTGCTGTCAGGCGAGGAGCAGGGGCTGTTCGGCGGCAAATTGCTCGCCGATTATGCCAAGGCGCAGGGCTGGAATGTCGTCGCCAACCTCAACAACGACATCATCGGCAACAGCTGCGGCTCGGACAAGGTATGCGACTCCAACACGGTTCGGGTGTTCTCCGAAGGCCCGCGCTGGCAGGGCCGCGAGGCGCTCGCCGCGCAACAACGCAGCCTGGGCGGAGAGAACGACTCCCCCTCGCGCAACATCTCGCGCTTCCTCGACAGCCTCGCCGAGCGGCACCCCGAGATCGGACTCGACGTGATGCAGGTGTGGCGCAACGACCGCTTCGGGCGCGGCGGCGACCACACCGAATTGCTCAACGCGGGCTATCCGGCGGTGCGGTTCTCGGTCGCGGTCGAAAATTACGACCAGCAGCACCAGGACGTGCGGAAAGAGCGACGGTCATGCAACGACATAAGTCGTAAGGACAAGCTTTCTGCGTTGTGCGTAAGTAGTCAGACTGATCGGCTCCCACTCGTTGAATTTGGCGACACTGCCGACAAAATGAACTTCGCTTACCTAAGCAAGGTAACGCGCCTAAACGTAGCCGCGATCGCGGCCATCGCTAGCGCACCGCGCCCTCCCGAGCCAAGAGTCGAAGGTGCGGTGACCAATCATACAGTCGTAGAGTGGACCGGCGTTGGTGCGTCTCAATACCTTGTCCGGTGGAGAAGATCGGACGCGAGCAAGTGGCAACAACGGAAGGCGTTTCCCGGCGGGGCGTTTTTAGATACGGGAATGCCAACGAGAGGGGAAATCTGCATGGTAGGTGCAGATGATCACGTCGATCCAAAAAGCCATTGCCAAGCGAACCTCCCCGGCATCCGCGTCGACGACTGGGTGTTCGGCGTCTCTTCGGTCAGCAAGGACGGCTTCGAAAGCCCGGTCGCCTCGGCGGTGCCGGGCGGCGCGTTCCGGCCCTATGTCGCGCCGGTGGAGAAGAAGTAGGTTTTTCACACGAAGCTTGTCCCGAGCGAAGCCGAGGGGGCGCAAAGGTGCGAAGTTGGTCGTCATCCCGGGCTTGACCCGGGACCCATCTCCTGCCGATCGATCACGAGATGGGTTCCCGCGTTCGCGGGAGTGACGAAACTAGAACTTCGCGCCTTTGCGCCTTTGTGTGAAACAAAATCCTGTTTGAACGCTTTGAGCGAGCAGGAGAGCACATCATGGCCGGTGGATGGACCCGCGACGGCGCGGTGCAGGATCAGATCGACGATACAGTGAAGGACGCCGTGCTCCGCGCCCGCGCACTCACCCCCGCAGGTGACAGCGCGGAGGACTGCGACGAGTGCGGCGAGACAATCCCGCCCAAGCGCCGCGCCGCATTGCCCGGGGTGCTCACCTGCGTCGCCTGCCAATCCGAGCGCGACAAGATGGTCCAGTATTCGGCCATCAATCGCCGCGGCTCGAAGGATAGCCAGTTGCGGTGAAAAACGGTTAGGGGGTGAAAATGCGCAAACCTCTCCCCGGCCTCCCGACCCCCAAGCAGATCCTCGAATTCATCGAGCAGTCCGGCCAGCCCGCCGGCAAGCGCGAGATCGCTCGCGCCTTCAACCTCAATGGCCATGACAAGATCATGCTCAAGGCATTGCTCAAGGACATGGCCGACGAGGGGCTGATCGATTCGGCGCCGGGCCGCGCGTTTCACAAGGCGGGCGGGGTGCCGCGGGTCACCGTGCTGCGGATCGTCTCGGTCGATGACGGACAGGTGTGGGCGCAGCCGGAAAGCTGGCACGCGGACACGCCCGCGCCCAAGCTGCGGGTGATCGAGAAAGGCCGCCGCTCGGCCCTCGCGCTCAACGACCGCATCCTGGCGCGGACCGAGGAAGCGGGCAGGGGCCATGTCGCGCACATCATGAAGAAGCTCGAGCGTGGCGCCGATTTGGTGCTTGGCGTGGTGCGCCGCGAGGGGGACCGCTTCTTCCTCACCCCGGTCGACAAGCGCGAGCGGCGCGAATTGCTGATCTCGGACCTCAAGGATTCGCGGCCCGGCGACCTGGTGCTGGCCGAGCCCGCGGGCCGCCCGCCCAAGATGACCGCGCGGGTCGATGCGGTGCTCGGCGATCCGTTCGCGCCGCGCAGTTTCTCGATGATCGCGATCGCCAAGCACGGCCTGCGCGACGAATTCGACAGCCAAGCGATCGAGGAAGCGGTGCGCGTCGCCAAGTTCCCGCTCGGCGAGCGCGAGGACCTCACCAATTTGCCGATCGTCGCGATCGACCCAGAGGATGCGCGCGATCATGACGATGCGATCTGGGCCAGCCCGCGCGCCGACGGCGACGGCTGGGACGCGATCGTCGCCATCGCCGATGTCAGCTTCTACGTCCGCGAAGGGTCGCAGCTCGACCGCGAGGCCTTGCTGCGCGGCAACAGCGTCTATTTCCCCGACCGCGTGGTGCCGATGCTGCCGCACGAATTGTCGTCGGACATTTGCTCGCTGAAGGAAGGCAAGGTCCGCGCGGCGCTCGCCTGCCATCTGCATGTCGGCAAGGACGGCGCGCTGAAAAGCTGGCGATTTACACGCGCAAAAATTTGCGTTGCGGCAAACATTGCCTACGAAGATGCGCAATATAGCTACGATCTCGCGTGCTCCGGCGAAGGCCGGAGCGGTGGCCATGAAGAGGATGACGGCGGACCATCGCAACGCTCCGGCCGTCGCCGGAGCACTGTTTCCCCCGAACTGGTCGAACAATCGCTCAAACCCCTGTGGGAATGCTGGAAGGCTTTGCTCTCAGCGCGAACCAAGCGCGAGCCGCTCGAACTCGACTTGCCAGAGCGCCGCGTCATGCTCGATGAAAAAGGCCGGATCCTGTCGGTTGCCCCGCGCGAACGATTGGACGCCCACCGGCTGGTCGAGGATTATATGATCGCCGCCAATGTCGCCGCGGCCAAGGCGCTCGAGAAGAAAAAGGCGCCGGTAATGTACCGCGACCACGAGGCGCCGAGCCGCGAGAAATTGACCGCGCTGAAGGATTATCTCGCCACCTTCGATCTGCCCTTCGCGCTCGGCCAGGTGATCAAGCCGGCGATTTTCAACCGCATCATCGATCGGCTGGGTGAGGATCATCCTTCGCGGCACGAGATCATGGAGCAGATCCTGCGCACCCAGATGCAGGCCCGCTACGCCCCCGATCCGCTCGGTCATTTCGGCTTGAGCCTGGCGAGCTACGCGCATTTCACCTCGCCGATCCGCCGCTACGCCGACCTCATCGTGCATCGCTCCCTGGTCCGCAGCTTTAAATTGGGCGAGGGCGCGCTTGGTCCTGACAAGGTCGAGCGGTTCACCGAGATTGGCGAGCAAATCTCGATCCTCGAGCGCCGCGCGATGGAGGCCGAGCGCGAGACGGTCGATCGCTATGTCGCCGCCTTCCTGTCCGATCGGGTCGGCCAAATCCTCAAGTGCCGCATCACCGGGGTCCAGTCGTTCGGTTTCTTCGCGACGGTTCTCGATCTGGGCGGCGACGGGCTGGTCCCGGCGTCGATTCTCGGCAACGAATATTTCCGCTTCGACGAAGCCGCACGGGCGCTGATCGGCGAAACCACCGGCGAGACGTACAAGCAGGGGCAGATGATCGAACTCAAGCTGGCCGAGGCCAATCCGGCGTCTGGCGCGCTTCGCTTTGAACTGGCCGAGGGCAAGTTCGGTGGCGGCGACCGGCGCCGCGATCGCACCCTGCCACGTGGCCCTCGCCGCGGTCGCCCGGCCAACATCCGCCACCAGGGCAAACGACGCTAGGGAACTAACCACCGCAGTGACCGCTTGGAGGCATATGACAAAGCACAAGATCGCCATCATCGTCGGCTCGCTCCGCAAGGACAGCGTCAACCGCAAGGTCGCCCGGACAATGGCTGCGATCCGCGACGATAGCCTGGACTGCACAATCGTCGAGATCGGCGACTTGCCGCTGTTCAACCAGGACCTCGAGGCCACCCCGCCTGAAGCGTGGGTCAAGTTTCGCGACCTCATCCGGCCGATGGATGGGGTGCTGTTCGTCACCCCGGAATATAATCGCGGCCTTCCCGGGGCGCTCAAGAATGCGATCGACGTTGGCTCTCGTCCTTACGGGCAGAGCGTGTTCGCCAAGAAGCCGGCGGCGGTCGTTACCGCGTCGCCCGGCGGAGTCGGCGGGTTCGGCGCCAACCATCAGTTGCGCCAGTGCTGCGTGTTCCTCGACATGCCGTTGATGGCCCAGCCCGAAGCTTATCTCGGCCACGTCACCGACGACAGCTTCGACGCCGACGGGCAATTGAAGGACGGCCCGTTGAAGGACGTCGTCACCGGCCTCGCCCACGCCTTCGCGGGATGGGTCGACTTGATCATCAAGGGCCGCGCCGCGCTCGCCTAGGTCACGCGGTTCCGCGCCTCAAACCGCGCATCTTCCCAGCCGCGCTTTGCTATGACGTCGGCAATGATCGACGCCGCGCGGACGATTTCCTCATATCCAGTGTAAAGCGGGGTGAAGCCGAAGCGGACCAAGTCGGGTTCGCGATAATCGCCGACCACGCCGCGCGCGATCAGCGCCTGCATCAGCGCGTAGGCGTTGGGGTGCGCGAATACGAGGTGACTGCCGCGCATGGACGGGTCAGTGGGCGAGGCGAGAATAAGCTGGGGACAGCGCGCTTCGATTTCCGTCCGTAACAGCTCGCTCAGCGCCCGAGATTTGGCCGCCAGGTCCGCCATCGCAACCCCGTCGAAGCTCGCCAGTCCTGCCTCCAATGCTGCCATCGCGATGATCGACGGCGTGCCACTGGTAAAACGCGCGATCCCCGGCGCGGGTCGATAATCAGGCTCGAACGCGAACGGGTCGGCATGGCCAAACCAGCCGGGCAGGGGGTTCGCCAATTGCTCCTGCAACCGCCGCGCAACGAATAGAAAGGCCGGCGCGCCGGGCCCGCCGTTGAGATATTTATAGCCGCACCCGACCGCCAGATCCGCGCCCGACGCGGTGAGCTCGAGCTCGACCGCACCGGCGCTGTGCGACAAGTCCCACAATGCCAGCGCGCCGACATCCTGCGCAGCGCGGCTCAATGCCGCCATGTCATGAACCTTCGCGCTGCGGTAATCGACATGGGTCAGCATCAACACCGCGACCTCGTCGGTCAGTGCGGCCGGAAGCTCCGCCGCGGCGACGGTGCGAAGCTCGGCCCCCTGGACCGCCGCAGCGATGTACAGGTCGGTCGGGAAATTGCCCGTCTCCGACAGGATAACCTTCCGCCCCGGGCGCGCCTTGATGGCCGCGCCGAGCAATTTGGCCAAGTTGATCGAGGTCGAGTCGCCTACCAAAATCTCGTCTGCCGCGGCGCCGATAATGGGCGCCAGCATTGCCGCAAGCGTGGCCGATTGCTCGATCCATCCATGCTTGTTCCAGCTCGCTATCAGGTCGCGACCCCACTCATTCTCGATCGTCTGCGCGACCCGCGTCGCGCTCGCTTTCGGAAGCGCACCAAGCGAATTGCCGTCGAGATAAATGATGCCATCGGGCAACGCGAACCGCTCGCGGGTGAATGCCAGCGGGTCGGCGGCGTCGAGCGCCCGCGCCTCGTCGAGTGTCACAGATTGGACCCCACTATAATTTTGGAAGCGTCACGCCGCGCTGGCCCATATATTTGCCGGCGCGGTCCTTGTAGCTCGTCTCGCACCGCTCATTGCCCTTGAGGAACAGGAACTGGCAGGCGCCTTCATTGGCGTAAATCTTCGCCGGAAGCGGGGTGGTGTTGGAGAATTCGAGCGTCACATGCCCCTCCCAGCCGGGCTCGAGCGGCGTGACGTTGACGATGATCCCGCACCGCGCATAGGTCGATTTGCCGAGGCAGATCACCAGCACATCCTCGGGGACCCGGAAATATTCCACCGTCCGCGCCAACGCGAAACTGTTGGGCGGGATGATGCAGCAATCGGTCTTGCGATCGACAAAGCTGTTGGAATCGAAATTCTTCGGGTCGACCACCGCCGAGTCGACGTTGGTGAAAATCTTGAACTCGTCGGCGACCCGCGCGTCATAGCCATAGCTCGACAGGCCATAGCTGATGCACCCGTCGCGGCGCTGCGCCTCGACGAACGGCTCGATCATCGCGTTGGCCAGTGCCTGGTCGCGAATCCAGCGGTCGGATAAAATGCTCATAGCCCTCGCTACCCGCCGCGACGGGCGACGCGCAATGCCGATGCTTATCCACAGCCACGTCCACCGAAAGTTTACCGGCGATGCTCGCTTCGGCGCGATTTGATGTAGGGTGGGCCATGGCCGAAGTAGTTCGAATCGATGGCGGTGCCGATGTGCCCGCAACCCCAGTCCTGCCGCACAATATCGAGGCGGAGGCGGCGCTGCTTGGCGCGCTGATGATCGACAATCGGCTGGTCGAGGATGTCCAGCTCAAGCTTCGCTCGGACCATTATTTCGAGCCGCTGCACGGGCGGATCTACGACTCGATCCTGCGCATGACCGACAAGAACATGGTCGCCAATCCGGTGACCTTGCGGCCGATGTTCGAGGCGGACGAGGCGATGCGCGAGGTCGGCGGGCCGGCGTACCTCGCCCAGCTCACCGGATCGGGCGCGGCGATCATCGGCGCGCGCGATTTCGCCCAGCAGATTTACGATCTCGCCTTGCTCCGCTCATTGGTCGCGGTCGGGCGCGACATGGTCGAAGGCGCGCTCGACACGTCGGAGGAAGTCGCGCCACTGTCGCAGATCGAGCGCGCGGAAGGCGAGCTTTACCGCGTCGCCGAGCAAGGCGGCGGCGAGGGCAAGGTCAAGAGTTTCGGCGAAGCAACCAAGCTGGCGATCGAGCAGGCCGAGCGCGCGCTCAACTCGGGTGGTCATCTGAGCGGCGTCACCACCGGTCTCGACGGGATTAACGCCAAGGTCGGCGGTCTCCATCGCTCCGACTTGCTGATCCTTGCCGGTCGTCCGGGCATGGGCAAATCCTCGCTTGCAACCAACATGGCGTTCGCCGCCGCGCAGCGCTTCGTGCGCGATCAGGAAGACGGGATCGATCCGGCCAAGTCGGCCGGCGCGCCAGTGGCGATCTTCAGCCTCGAAATGTCAGCCGACCAGCTAGCGACGCGCATCCTGTCCGAAGAATCGGGGATCAGTTCCGAGAATCTGCGCATGGGCAAGATCAGCCAGCAGGAGTTTCGCCAGCTGGCGCGCGCCGCGGCCGATTTGCAGACCTTGCCGCTCTACATCGACGATACCCCCGGCCTGACCATCGCCGCGCTGCGCACCCGCGCTCGCCGACTGAAACGCCAGAAGGGCATCGGCATGGTGGTGATCGATTACCTCCAATTGCTGCAGGGATCGGGCCGCAGCTCGAGCGATAACCGGGTCCAGGAAATTTCCGAAATCAGCCGCGGGCTCAAGCAATTGGCCAAGGAACTCGACGTTCCGGTGCTCGCGCTGTCGCAGCTTAGTCGCGCGGTCGAGCAGCGCGAAGACAAGCGTCCGCAACTGTCAGATCTGCGCGAATCCGGCTCGATCGAGCAGGACGCCGATATCGTGATGTTCATTTACCGCGAAGACTATTATGTAGCTGCACGAGAACCAAAGCGGCCAATGGACGGCGACGATGCCAAGATCTTCGAAGCCTATGAACAATGGCAGCGCGATATGGAGCGGGTTTATGGCACTGCAGAACTGCTCATTGCCAAGCAGCGCCACGGCGCGACCGGAAAGGTCAAGATGAAGTTCGATAGCCGCATTACGAAATTCAGCGATCTCGCTGACGACAGCTTCCTGCCCGAACTGCGAAGCTAGGGCGCGCCGACCGGCCCTCGTGGCTGGCCTGGCGCAGGGGGGCGGATGAGGGCGCTGGTAGTTCCCCCTCCGGCGCCCTCATTTGCGTCTGCCGTAGATACGAAAAGGGCCGGCTATCCCATCAGGATGACCGGCCCAATTCATTCACTGCCGTTCGGGCTTAGCCACGCTCGGGTTCCGGCGCCGGCGGCGGCGGCGGTGGCGGCGGCGGGCAAACGTCGCTCGCCAGGATCACCGACCCATCGGCGCACGTCTGCGTGGCAGGCGGCGGCGGGGGAGGCGGCGGTGGCGGCGGCGGCGGCGGGGGAGGAGGTGCCATCGGCTCCGCTCCACCGAAGTTGAAGGTCAGGCTCGCCAGCAGGCTGTGCGACCGGAACTTCTGATCGTAGTTCGAGAACAGCACCGCATTGGTCGTCGCGACCGTCGGGGTGGTGCCGACCACGAACGCATCGGGGTTACCCGCAATCGCGATCGGATCCTCGTTGAGGTTCAGGCGACCAGTCTGGAAGTAACGATACTTCAGGCCGATATCGACGTTGCGGCTGACGGCGTAACGAACGCCGGCAATGCCCTGGAACGCCCATGCGTTGTCGCGGTCGCCCGCAAACTTGACGCGTGCACGACCGACGCCGCCACCGGCATAGAACGACAGGCCGTCCTGGTTGCCGAAGTCGAACAGGCCGTTGACCATCGCCGAATAGACCTTGACCGAACCGCCAAGGTCGAAATTGGCATTCGACAAAGCAGCGAGGCCCGGCGCGCCGGGATCGCCAACGCCCGACGGACGGTTGAGCGCGCTGTTAAGCGAAGCGATGAAGGCATTGTTGATGCCGAAGTCTTTCAGACCAGCGCGCTTGTAGCCAAGCTCGCCTTCAAGGCGGAACATGCCGAAATCGTAGCCGAGGATCACGTCGGCATCGATGCCGCGCTTGTAGTTGATCCCGAAGGCATTGTTGAACGTCGTGTCCGACGGTCCAACGACCAACGGATTGGTGACGATCGACTGGGTGGTGGTGTAATCGACGAGGACGTTGGCATTCTGGTCCCGCGGGAACATGATGCCGCCTTCGATACCGCCATAGACCGACCCGTCGCGGGCCAGGGCAGGCGTCGCAACGACTGCTGCAGCCGCCGTAGCGGCCAGTAGATATTTACGCATGATTTCTCCTAATTGCACTCCGCTTGCGGGAGGCAGGGGGGTAAACCTTCGCAATCGCAGCAAGTTTCATCGGCCTTTTGTTAAAGTCATTCGTGTGGCATTCAGGTCACAACCTGTATCAACTCCACTCCGACTGGCTCTGCGACCATCCGTCTCAGCGCCCAAGGGATTGATGCGCAACGAAGATTCCGGCACAATATGTGCTTCCAGTGGTTTGCCGGTTGCCAATAATCTGCCGGTTGAAGGAATGAAAATGCGTCTGCGGGCTCCATTGATGACGGCGGTTGCCGCCACCCTGATCGCATCGGCCCCGGCCGATGCGCGCAAGCAGCCGCCGCCGGTTGCTGCCCCCGCGCCGCAAGTCGCGCTGCCGTCGTCGCCCAATGCAATGACGGTCCGCTATTATTATGAGCGCCGCCAATATCCGGCGATCTGGTTCGGCGCGCGTGGCGGCGATGAGGCGATCGGCCAGTTGCTGTCGATCCTCCGCCGCGCCCCGATCGACGGCTTTTCGAACGGCCCGCAGGTCGCTGCCAGCGTCGAGGCCGCGGTTGCCCGCGCCAAGACCACCGCCGACCCGATGCAGGTAAAGGCGGCTGAGCTCGCTCTGTCCGCCGCCTGGGCTGATTATGTCCAGGCGATCCGTCGTCCGACCACCGAAATGTATTATGGTGATCCGGCGCTGAAGGGCGGCGTGCCCCATCCCGACCGGACACTGGCCTTGGCCGAAGCCGCACCGTCGCTCGCGCAGCATCTGCAATCAGTCTCGTCGATCAACCCGATCTACGCCCAGCTTCGCGATGCCGCGATTAAATCGGCACCGAACGGCGGTGCGCCGTCGAGCAAGCTGATGGTCAATCTCGAGCGCGCCCGGATCCTGCCGTCGACCGGTAAATTCATCCTCGTCAACGCAGCCGAAGAAAGGCTGCACATGTACAACAATTGGCAGGAGGACGGCTCGATGAAGGTCGTCGTCGGCAAGACCGAATTGCCGACTCCGTTCGTCGCCAGCACGATGTATTATGCAGTGCTTAATCCCTATTGGCACGTGCCTGAGCATCTTGTTCGCAAGTTCGCTCCGGCGATCGCCAAATCGGGGGAGCCGTACATGAAGGCGCGCGGCTATCAGGTCATTTCGGATTTCAGCGAGCATCCGCAAATCCTCCCGACCTCGTCGGTCGACTGGAAGGCGGTTGCTGCGAGCAGCTCGACCAACGTCCTGATCCGCCAGCTGCCGGGAACGCTCAACTCGATGGGCAAGATGAAATTCCCGTTCCCTAATCCGCAGGGCATCTACCTGCACGATTCGCCCGAGAAGGAATATTTCACGCTGGCCAAACGCGACAAGAGCAACGGCTGCATTCGGGTCGAGGATTATCGCAAGCTCGCCAACTGGCTGTTCAACGGCACTGCGCCGGTCGCCAATGGCACCGACCCCGAGCAGCATGTTCCCTTGCCGCGCGGCGTGCCGGTTTATGTCACCTATTTGACGATGGTGCCCAACGCGTCCGGGATCGCCGAATATGCCGACAAATATAAGCGCGACAGCGTCGGCCTGGTGAACCTGTCGTCTCCCGGCGTGTCGACGGCGGGCTCGCCCAACTAGACGCGGTCATTCCCCGGTACATAGGCGTCGCGCAGTCCTTCGGGCACTGCGGCGCGAGCGATTTCGCTTTCGCTGCTGGTCACCGGATAAGCGCAATAATCGGCCGCGTAGAAGGCGCTCGGGCGGTGATTGCCGCTCAGGCCGATGCCGCCAAACGGCGCGTTCGACGGCGCGCCGTTGGTCGGCTTGTTCCAGTTGATCACGCCCGCGCGGACGTTGGCCCAGAAGGTGTCGTACATTGCCGGGGTGCCGCCAACCAGGCTCGCGGCGAGCCCGAAGCGTGTGTTGTTGGCCTCGTCGATCGCGGCGTCGAAATCCTTGACCCGGATCATCTGCAACACCGGCCCGAACATCTCCTCGTCGGGACGATCGGCAACATCGCTGACATCGATCAGTGCTGGCGTGAGGTAAGGCCGTTCCTCATACGGTCGATCGAGCCGCCGCAGCGGCTTGGCGCCCTTCATCATCAATTCGACCCATTGCGACTGGAGATGGTCGGCTGCGGCAAGATCGATCACCGGCCCCATGAACGGCTGCGGATCGGCATGGGGGTGGTCGATGATGATCCGGTCGATCAGCTTGGTGATCGCCTCCACTAGTTGCGCTTCGGCGCCATCCTCGACGATCAAGCGCCGCGCCGCCGTGCAACGCTGGCCGGCGGAGAGATAGGCGGATTGAACCGCAATCATCGCCGCTGCATCGATATCGGCGGCCTGCCACACGACCAGCGGATTATTACCGCCAAGCTCGAGCGCGAGCATCTTGTGCGGTGCCTCGGCGAACTGGCGGTGGAGCGACATCCCGGCGCGCGCCGATCCGGTGAACAGCAAGCCGTCGATCCCCGGCTGGCTGGCCAGCGCCTTGCCCTCCTCAGGCCCGCCGATCAACACCCGCACCACCCCCTCGGGCACCCCTGCGGCGCGGAAGCAATCGACCAGGAAGCTGCCCACCGCCGGGGTTTTTTCTGACGGCTTGAACACCACCGCATTGCCCGCGATCAGCGCCGGGACGATATGGCCGTTGGGCAAATGCGCGGGGAAATTATACGGGCCGAGCACTGCCAGCACGCCATGCGGCTTGTGACGCACCGCGACCTTGCTGCCCATCGCCGCCTCGAGTTTGCGCATCGGGGTGCGCTCGAGATAGGCGTTGGCCGAAATCTCGACCTTGTTGATCACCGCGGCGACCTCGGTCCGTGCTTCCCAATAGGGCTTGCCGGTTTCGCGGCTGATCAAGTCGGCGAAATATTGTTCCTTGGCGCGGACTTCGTTGGCGAAGCGGCGCATCGTCTCGATCCGGAACGACACGCTGTGCGCCGCCCAACCGGGCCAGGCGGCGCGCGCGGCGGCAACCTCGGCCTCGGCATTGCCGATCTCGCCCGCCCAAATTTCCGCACCGGTCGCTGGCTCGGTCGAAATCAGCCTGTCGGTCAAACAATCACTCCGGGATACATGCGATGAAACCACCATGCCCGCTCAAACCAGTCAAGCGCAAGGCGGCGTCATGGCGTCACCCATCCGGCGGATCGCGGCGATCTTGGCATTGAACGGGCCCCAGTCGTCACCGTCGGATATTGCCGCCCAGATCGCCTCGACCTCCTCGATATGCATCGAACATGGTCCATTATCGCGCCAATAGTCATGGTCGAGCGCGTGGGGCAGGCCGGTCCGGCCTTCGAGCTGTTGCCCGAGCGCGGCAAACTCGGCACCCTCGTAACCGTCGGGCACCCGCCCGCCGCGCCAGTCGAAAAACAGGCGGTCGATCGTCACTATTTGCGTGCGCAGTGCCTTGAGCAATGCCGAGACCAACGGCCGATCATCCTGTGATGCCTCGATCCCGAGCCGTGCAATCAGCCTGGCGAACAACGCCTGTTCGAACAATGTCGACCAACCCGGCAATATGTCGGCCAGCGCCGGCCCGTCGGCAACCAGCGCCAGGCACCCGCCAAGCTGCGCCAGGTCCCAATGGATCGCCTCGGGCTGGCGACCGAAAGCGTAGAGGCCACCCTGGTCGAAATAGGCCGCGACGAACTCCTCATCCCAGGTCGGCGCGAACCGCCACGGGCCATAGTCGAAACTCTCGCCGGTGATGTTGATGTTGTCGCTGTTGAGCACCCCGTGCACGAACCCGGCCGCGAGGTACGACGCCGCCAATTCCGCCGTCCGCTCGGCCACCAGCGCGAACAACCGCAGCGGATCGTCGCTGTCCTCGCCGAACAAGTTGCGCAGGCAATAAGACGCCAGCGCCTTGATCCGCGCCTCATCCTCAAGAAACGCCAGGCGCTGGAACGTGCCGATGCGGATGTGGCCGTGACTGAGGCGGGTGAGCACCGCGGAGCGGGTCGGCGACGGCTCGTCGCCGCGGGTCAATTGCTCGCCGGTTTCGACCAAGGCGAAGCTCTTCGACGTATTAACGCCCAACGCCTCGATCATCTCGGTCGCCAGCACCTCGCGCACCCCGCCCTTGAGCGTCAGCCGCCCATCCCCGAACCGGCTGTGCGGCGTTTGCCCCGACCCTTTAGTGCCAAGGTCGAGCAGGCGGCCCCTATCATCGCGCAGTTGCGCGAACAGGAAGCCGCGCCCGTCGCCGATGTCGGGATTGTAGTGGCGGAACTGATGACCGTGATAGCGCAACGCAAGCGGCTTGGTCAGATTATCGGCCAACGGCTCGAACCGTCCGAAACGAGCGACCACGTCGACCTCGCCCAACCCGACCCGCTCGGCCCAGCGCCGATTGAAGAACCGCACGTCGTGCTGCGGAAAGGCGGCGGCCTCGACCGGATCGAAAAAACCTTCGCCAAGCGTCAATATCGCCGGATCGGGATGATAGACTTGCGACTTTCCCATCGGCTCGCGATAGGGGAGCGAGTTCAGCGGGGGAAGCGTAATGGCGACATGGACCGACCGATATTGGAACAGCGCCGACGGGGTGAAGCTCCATTATCGCGACTATGACGGCAATCGCGATCGCCCGCCGATTCTGTGCATCCCCGGCCTGACCCGCAACGCGCGCGATTTCGAACCGGTGGCGGATCGCTTTGCCGGCGACTGGCGGATAATCGCGATCGACCTTCGCGGCCGCGGCGGGAGCGCGTTCGATCCCGATCCGTCCAACTACAAGCCGATGGTCTATGTCGCCGACATCTTGAAAATGCTCGACCAATTGGGGATCGCCGACGCGGTGTTCGTCGGCACGTCGCTCGGCGGGATCTGCACCATGGCGCTGGCGTTGGGCGACCGCGAGCGGATCGCCGGCGCGTTGCTCAACGATATTGGTCCGGAGATCGATCGCGCGGGAGTCGAACGGATCGCTGGCTATGTCGGAACCGCGGCGCGCTTCGCCAGCTGGGACGAAGCGATCGACCAGGTGTCGTCACGCAATCTCGACATTTATCCCGATTACAGCCGCGCCGACTGGGATCGCTTCGTTCGCCGCATGGCGCGGGAAGACGGATCGGCGGTGGTCTTCGATTATGACATGGCGATCGCCGGCAATTTCGAAAGTGCAGCGAGCGCGCCCGAAATCTGGCCGCTATACCAGGCGCTCGACGGCCGACCGGTGACGATCCTGCGCGGCGAATTGTCCGACTTGCTCAGCGCGCAAGTGGCAGCGCGGATGGCGAGCGATCTGCCCGACGTGGAACTGGTCACCATTCCCCGCGTCGGCCACGCGCCAAGCCTCGACGAGCCCGAAAGCCTCGCCGCGCTCGACCGGTTGCTGGCCCGCGTGCTAGAGGCACAAAAAAAGGGGCAGCCGTAGCCGCCCCTTCTTCATGGATCGGAGCGCCGTTTTAGAAACGGACGCCGGCGCCGATCACCGACTGCCACAAATGGGCGCCGTACTGGTAGTTGCCATAGCGCTGCTCGAGCTTGACGTAGGCATTCTTGCCGAGGGCGAGTTCGCCACCAACGCCGAGACGGACACCGTCGAAGGTGACGCCGTAGGTGCGGATGTTCGAATAACCACCGGTGACGTAGAACAGGCCCTTCGAACCAACGCGGACACCGGCGCGGGCGGTCAGCGCCAGCTCGCGGGTGATGTCCCTGTTGTCCAGGATTTCGGCGGTCACGCCGAGGACAGCGCCGCCGACGGCGACGTCATAACCGGCTTCGGCGCCGTAGGTGAACGCTTGGGTGCCGATGAACTTGTCGTTGGAGAAGCCGACAGTGGCGCCGATGCGCGGACCGGTGAAGGTCGACGGAGCGGTCTGCGCCATCGCCGGAGTTGCTACGAGAGCGGTCGCGGCAAGCGCGATCGAAAGAAGATGCTTCACAAATACCTCATTTTTACATTTAGAACGCGATCCGCAGGACTGCGGTGCGGCGGGCGAAATAGGTGCGCGACGGCGCCGCGTCCACCCTCCACCGGGTAGAAAAAGCACGCCTGTGACTTAGGCGCAACAATCTTGGTCAGCTAGCTAGTGAGGTTGCGCAATTTCGCAAGCGCGGCGGGGTCGCCTTCGTCGGGCGTAATGGTCGCCACAAATTGTCCGCGGCCATCCATCAGGAAAATCGTCGCGGTGTGGTCGACGCTATAGTCGGCACCCTTCTGTGGCACCTTGGCCGAGTAAATCCCGTAAGCGCTTTTGACCTTGGCGATGTCCTGCTCCGTCCCCGTGAGTGCAATGATCGGCGTGTTGAACGCGGCGGCGTAGCGGGCCATTTCAGCGGGTGTGTCGCGCGCCGGATCGACGCTGACGAACAGGATCGCGAACGATCCGTCGCCCTTGCCAATGTCGCGGCGCAGCCTGGCGAGACGCGCCAGGGTGTTGGGGCAGACGTCGGGGCAATGGGTGAAACCGAAGAAGATCGCGAACGGCCGGCCGGTCAGGCTGGCGCTGGCGAAGGGTTTGCCATCGGTCCCGGTCAGCGTGAACGGCGCGCCGATGGGGGTCATCGGGGTTTGCGTTGCGGTCGGCGCGACCAGAGGCGGACGAAGCGCGATGACCAAGCCGGCAATCGCCGCCACTGCGACCAGCACCCACAACATGATCCGGATCGTGCGCAGGTTCATCGCGGGCCTCCAACCGGCGCAGTGATCGTCACCAGACCCTGCCGCTCGAACTTCAGCGTCAGCCGGATTGCCGAATCTTCGGCCAGCGGTCGCGCCAACCCCTCGATCATCACATGCTTGCCGCTCGGGCTGAGCCGCACCGTCTCGCCGGCCGGCACCTCGATCCCGCCGGCGATCGCGCGCATCCGCATGATCCCGCCCGCCATGCTCGTTTCGTGCAGGCTGGCCTGGCCGACGCCGGGCGCATCGACCGACAGCAAATGATCGCGGCCACCACTATTGGCGAGCGTGAAATAAGCACCAGCGGACGACGGCAGCGCAATCACTCGCGCATCATTGACCGTGACCAGCGGCGCGGGCTCCGCCTGACATCCGCCCAGCAGCGCCACGGCAAGCATCGCAAACGCAGCTCTCACGGCAGCAATTCCTTCGTCGGGAAAGCAATGGAGGCCCGAGCCGGAATCGAACCGGCGTGCGGGGATTTGCAGTCCCCTACGTAACCACTCCGCCATCGGGCCTCGCGGGGCGGGGAAATGGGCGGCAGGCCCGCGCTTGTCAACCGCTTCGCAGCGCTCATCTATCGGACCGGCGACCGGGGCTTTTCGACCGGTGGTGGTTGGTTCGGCTTGGCCTCGCCGCGCGGGACCGATAAGAGCATGGTTGAACGCTGACTGTGTTGCTGGCATAGAACAGCGCTTGATGAAGGAAAAAATGTCCAATTCCGCCGCCAATAATGCCGTCGCCCGCCGCATGATGGTGCTTAACCAGCTGCGCCCGCAAGGCGTGACCGACGCTGCGGTGCTGGGCGCGATGGGCGCGGTGGCGCGCGAAGATTATCTGCCCGAGAAATTCGCCGCCATCGCTTATGGCGATCGCCCGGTCAGGCTCGATGATGGTTCGCCGATGATGGCGCCGGCCGATCTTGGTCAGTTGCTGACCAGGCTTGCGCCGCGCGCCGGGCAGCATGCCTTGGTGATCGGGCGGGGCGGGGATTACTCCGCTGCCGTGCTCCGGCATATCGGCCTGGCCGTTGACGCCGCCCAGACCGCCGAGGACGTGCTGACCGGCTCGTTCGACCTGATCCTGATCGAAGGCGCGGTCGAGCATGTGCCCGCCACGCTCGCGCGCCGCCTTGCCCCCAATGGCCGCGTCGGCGCAGCGATCGTCGAGGACGGGGTTACGCGCCTTGCGACCGGTCGAGGAGACGGCAAGTCGCTTGGTTTCACTTCCTTTGCCGAGGCGCAAGTGCCTCTTCTCGCCAGCTTTAGCCAAGCCCCGGCGTTCACTTTCTGACGATTGGAAATCTCTTGAAGCGTCACCTTCTCACCGGCACCTTGGTTGCCGCTTTGCTCGCCGGTTCGGCCTCGGCCGACACGCTCCGTGAGGGGCTCAATGAAGCCTATCGGACCAACCCGACGCTGACCGGCCAGCGCGAGGCGCTCAAGGTCAACGACGCATCGGTGGCGATCGCGCGCGCTGCCGGTCGGCCACAGATCTCGGCCACCGTCAGCCTCAACCGCGACATCACCCAGGCCGGATCGCTCCGCCGGCTCGGCAAGGGGCCGTACCTCAGCGGCGGGCTCGACGTCAGTTATCCGTTGTTCAACGGCGGCAGCGTCCGCAACTCGATCATCGCCGCTAAAACTCGGGTCGAGGCCGGCCGGGCGACCTTGCGCGCGGTCGAAGGCGATATCTTCACCGAGGCGGTCGCGGCCTACATGGATGTGATCCGCGACCGGGCGATCGTCGAATTGAACCAGAACCAGGTCAAAGTGCTCGGCACCAACCTTGAGGCGTCGCGCGACCGGTTCCAGATCGGCGACGTGACCCGCACCGATGTTGCCCAATCCGAAGCGCGCCAGGCGCTGGCCCGCAGCGCGCTCGAAACGGCACGCGGACGATTGGCCTCGAGCGAGGAGAATTACCGCCGCGTGATCGGTCATCGTCCGGGCGTGCTCACGCCGCCGCCGCCGCTCCCGCCGCTCCCCGCAACGCCAGACGCAGCGTCGCAGATCGCGCTCGCCAACAATCCCGATCTGATCGCGATCAGCCGCCAGAGCGAAGCCGCGCGGTTCGATGTTCGCGTTGCGCAGGCGGCGCGGTTACCGACAATATCCGGCGTCGCATCGGGCAATTATGTCGATACGCTGGCGGGAAGCCCGGGTTTTGGGCCGCGTTCAGGCACGTCGACCACCATCGGGCTTCAAAGCCGGATCCCGCTATATCAGGGCGGCCTCCCGGCAGCACGTATCGCGCAGAGCCAGGCGCTCGAAGGGCAGACGCTCGAGCAGCGCGTCGCGACCGAGCGCGCGGTGATCGCCACCACCCGCTCGGCCTTCGCCACGTACCAGGCGGCGCAGGACGCGATCGCCTCCAACCTGGTCGCGGTCAAAGCCAACGAACTTGCGCTCGAAGGCGCGCGCGCAGAGAACGGCGTCGGCACCCGCACGATCCTTGAAGTTCTCAATGCCGAGCAGGAATTGCTCAATGCGCAAGTCCAGCTCGTCTCGGCGCGGCGTGACGCTTATGTGGCCGGCTTCCAGTTGCTTAATGCGATGGGCCAGGCGCAGGCCGATGTGCTCGGGCTCGACGGCGGGCCGCTGTATGATCCGTTGGGCAATTATCGCAACGTTGCGGGTAACTGGAACGACTGGTCGCAGGCGCCGCGCCATGTTCCGGTCGCCACCAGCACCACAACTCCCGAAGAACAACCCCAGCCCTTGGTTTCCCAGCCCTTGGCTACAACGCCGCGATAGGCGATAGAGCGCCTATGCAGACGCCCCGCGACCCATCGATGGAGGACATTCTCGCCTCGATCAAACGCGTGATCGCAGAGGAGAAGGAGCTTCGCGCTGCCGTCCCTCCAGCGATGCCCGAGCCCGAGGAGGATGTGCTCGAACTTGATCATCCGGTCGAGCCCGAAGCCCCGCCGGTTGAGCTGGGCGAACCGCTGCTCGATACCATTGCCGCCGATTCCAGTCGCTCGCGCCTCGCGCAATTGTCGAGCGTCGCCGCCGCTGCCCCGCCACCGCCAAGCATCAACCCGCTCGAGGAAATGCTGCGCGACATGCTTCGCCCGGTATTGAAGCAATGGCTCGACGAACATCTCCCGCGGATCGTCGACGAACACGTCCGCCGTGAGATCAGCCGGATCACTGGCAAGCCGCTTTAACGCGGCGACTCTTTAATTCGCTTCCCGCGCCTGCTACCTCGGCGACCATGAACCGCATCCTGCTCGCCGCCACCGTCGCGGCCGCCGCCCTCGTCTCCACCCCGTCGTTCGCCCGGCCAATGACCGCGACCGACATGCACATGATGCACCGCATGGGCGCACCCAGTGTGTCGCCCGACGGCCGGACCGCGATCTTCACCTTGTCGACCACCGACATGAAGGCCGGCAAGCGCAGCAACCCGCTGATGATGCTCGACCTGACCCGCCCCGCTGCGGCGCGCGCGATTCCCGGTTTGACCAAGGGCGCGCATGACGCGGTGTTCGCCACCGATGGCGCGATTTACTATCTCGCCCCGGTCAAGGATCGCGACCAATTGTTCCGCATGGCGCTGGGCGGCAAACCGGTATTGCTGTCGGACTTCGGCGCCGATGTTTCGGGCTTCAAGCTGAGCGCCGACCGCAGCCGTGTTTTGGTGTGGGCCGACACCAAGGATTGTCCCGACCTCGCCTGCGCCTACACCAGTTTCGCCGCCAAGCCCGAGGGCAGCGCGCGGGTGTATGATCAACTGTTCGTTCGCCACTGGGATACGTGGACCGAGCCCGGCACCAAGTCGCGGATTTACGCTTTCCCGATCGTCGCGGGCAAGCTCGGGCAGGAAAAGCGCGTCACCGGAACCCTGGTCGGCGATACCCCGTCCAAGCCATTTGGCGGGGCTGAGGAAATCGACCTCTCGAGCGACGGCAAGACGGTCTATTTCGCACTTCGTGAAGCGGGGCGGATCGAACCCAAATCGACCAACCTCGATATCTTCATGGCCCCCGCCGATGGCTCGGCGCAGCCGGTCAATTTGACCGCCGCCAACCAGGGCACCGACACGCTGCCGACGTTGTCGCCCGATGGCCGGACACTGGCCTTCATGTCGATGGCGCGCGCCGGTTATGAAGCCGACCGCCAGGTTTTGATGCTGCGCGACCTCGCCACCGGCCAGACCCGCGCCTTGACCGGCAAATGGGACCGCTCGGTCGGATCGATCGCCTGGGCCCGCGATGGCCGCAGCCTGCTGGTGACCGCCGAGGACGTGATGGAAAATCCGGTGTGGAGCATCGACGCCGCAACCGGCGAGATCACCCGACTGACCGGCGAAGGCCAAGCCGGCAACGTCATCCCGATGGCCAATGGCGGGGCGATCTTCACGCAGAATACAGTCATGGCACCCGACGATCTGTACCGCGTCACATCGCGCGGCGTGGTCGGCCGCCTGACCGACGTCAACCGCGAGCTGATTGCCCAGCTCGACCCGGTCAAGTTCGAGAAATTCTCCTTCCGCGGCGCTAACGGCGATCCGGTGTGGGGCTTTAAGCTGAAACCCGTCGCCGCGACCGGCAAATTGCCGATCGCGTTCGTCGTCCATGGTGGCCCGCAAGGCAGCTTCGGCAATGGCTGGAGCTACCGCTGGAACCCGCGTCTATTCTCCGCGCCGGGCTATGCCGTGGTCAGCGTCGATTTCCACGGTTCGACCGGATATGGCCAGGCGTTCACGGATTCGATCCGCAACAATTGGGGCGGCTGGCCGCTCGAGGATCTCAAGAAGGGCTTGGCTTTCGCCACCGCTAACGACCCCCAGCTAGATGCTGACCGCGCCTGCGCATTGGGCGCCAGCTACGGCGGCTATATGATGAACTGGATCGCCGGCCAGTGGCCCGATCGCTTCAAATGCCTGGTCCAGCACGACGGCGTGTTCGACGCCCGCGCGATGGCCTATGAAACCGAGGAATTGTGGTTCGACGAATGGGAACATGGCGGCAAGGCCTATTACGAGGACCCCGCGGCGTTCGAGAAATGGAACCCGGTCAATTACGTCGCCAACTGGAAAACCCCGATGCTGGTGATCACCGGCGAAAAGGATTTCCGCATTCCCTACACGCAAGGCCTGGCGAGCTTCACCGCGCTCCAGCGCAAGGGCATTCCATCGAAGCTTTTGGTGTTCCCGGACGAGAATCACTGGGTGCTCAAACCCAAGAATTCGATCCAATGGTATGACAATGTGTTCAGCTGGATGAACCGCTGGATGGGCCCGGCGGCGCGGTAACCTCGAGCCGTCATCCCGGGCTTGACCCGGG